>Ga0228711_1006421_pt1 | contig 17482 bp, 9 predicted proteins | sample MedpolnodulmetaG_2_FD_177996 | JGI IMG/M metagenome (GOLD analysis project Ga0228711, IMG submission 177996) | Root nodule microbial communities from Medicago polymorpha collected in Santa Monica, California, United States - brown nodules | ecosystem: Host-associated > Plants > Roots > Nodule...
CTCTTTGTGTGTGTCATTGCTTGAAGACACTTAGATCTAAGATTACCACTATCTTTTGCTCCACACATCTTTGTTTATTTCATTGGTGTGATTCGATTAAGGTTGATTTCGCAACAATAGGCTAGCTCAAGCTTCATTTTTCTTCTTTTGGCTTCTTCAGGTTGCACATTGGGCTATCTGTCAAAGCAGCATTAGATGACAAATTAGACAGAACAGGTATACTTCATGCAATGTACATATGCAGTTAAAATTGAGTAAATTTAGTATTGCGTACCAATTCAAAATTGTTAGCAAGAAAACAAGTCACCATGATTAATGAAAAAATATCATTTCTCACAGTTCTTTATTTTCTCTCTTACCTTTTTACATTTCAATCTTTCTCAACATTAACTATCCTCTATTCCACTTGGCTCTAATAATCATAAGTATATTGCATACATTATTACCTTTCCTGACACAGAGGAATTAAGTACTACTTATAACAAGAATTAAGTACTGCTTAGAACAGAGGAATTAAGTACTACTTATTAAGATACTAATCACCCTACAAGATATAATATTGTTAAGAAATGTAAGGAAATCATTGCTGAAACTCAGAATATTTTACAGAAACATTAACAAAAAAAAAAACAAATAGAGTCTAAATTACTCTCAAATGTTATAAAATCAAATGGTAATCCAATCTTTTTAAGCATGAATCGTGTTGGAATAAAGAGTAGAAAACTCTATTAGCTTTAGCTGTTTTAGTTGGTTAGAGAAGTTACTAATCTCTCAAGTAACCACATCTTTTAATCTCTATATAAGGCTTGGCCTTAGACTCTGGTGAAACTAATGAGAATACATCTTTTACTCACAAATCGTGTGGCACCCAAGATTTGCATAAATGAAAATAAATGGATTTTCTCATCCTTAATGGTTTTACCAATTTTTATGAGAAGATGGTAGTAAATTAGTGGTTAATGCCTATAGTACTTAACTCATTTGGTTTCCATTAGCTAATAGACCAAACTACATACTACTACTACTTGGCCAGGAGTATTTCACATACGACTTTTGAATAAAGTCACATCCAGTAAAAATCTAAAGACAGTTAATAAAAAGTTATATATGAGCTTTTAATTTAATATCGTTTTAATTATAATTATAATGTATAAAGTATGATGAGGTTTCATTTGGTTGAATACTGTACTCACCTATGTACTGTTTCAGGCCGTTAGTCAAAGCAGATGTTGAGGTCAATGAAGCTTTTAGTATGCTGAGACCCTGCACCAAAGATACAAATTATGCAATTGAGAAATATTAAGATGAAAAAGTATGCTAAATGAAGTCACGCACGCTGTCTTTACCTCCTTCACTCCGATATTAAGGACTATTTCCTCCACGTCATTTAGGGGGACCTTCATTCTTTCAAGATATGAAACACCATCAAATGATGACATTGGAGTTACAACCAAGTCATCTGTAACCATAATTGTTAATGGCCTTCTGACAAATCCCCCAGAAAGAGAGGATTCAGGATCAATAAATTCTAAAGGCACCAAACCGAAATCGGTGGTCAACATGGCCGTTTTGATCGGCAATATTTGGTTCCTGACTTCAAAATTAGGAAAAATTTGAGGGTTACTTAGTTTGTCTTTGAGTTCCTGTGACCTTAAACATCTCTCTGGACTCAACTCAGTCATGCTTTTATATAAAATATCAATGCAGCTTAAAGAAGACAATCCTTCTAGCATTTGCAACACTCCTCCCAGTGGAAAAGTGAGAAAACTGTAAAGAAAGTCTGCAAAATCTTCCTCTGCTGTGGCAAACAGAATATTTCTAGTTGATTTTCTAACCAGTAATTTCATCAGTATCTGCTTACCCTCTTCAGATGGTAAGCTTTTTTCAATCCTAATATTGGTATGGGATATTGGTTTACATAGGATTTCTTTCTTTTTAAAGATAAAGTCTGTCAGAGGAGTCTTTGAGAGCAAAGACAACTTGAGAAGATCAACTACCTACAAAGTACACATATAACAATAAATATTCAATTGAAAAAATCAACACAAAGGATAATATAGAAATTGAGAATAGTCAAAGAAAACATGCCTCCTTCTTGCTGATAAGTAGCATTTTTCTCTCAATATCAACAATGTCATTGATTCCATTCATCTGAAGCAAACTAAGACTCTTTACTAGATCATTAGGGATCACACGAAGGTCATCGTGAATTATAAAAGTAGCAGTTTCCATAACAAAACCATTATACGTACGCCATTGCCTTCCACAAAGACAATTCGGATTCCTAATAAAAGTGGTCAATCTCCCACATCCATAACATTTGAAGTATTTCATGGGTGCGTCGTCAATGTTCAGTTTGAGCTCGTGGCAACAACCTTCCATTGAGTTCCTTGGTTGCTGTAGCATTTCCTTGCAAGTCTGTGACCATAGATATTGTTGATCTAGATCTGTCACACTTTGATACAGTGAGCTAATGCTTCCAAACCTAACTGCTTCAATATTGGACTCCTTAGCCACAAGTCTTGCAATAGTACCTAAAGGCAATGTTAAGAAACTGAAAAGAACATCAACAAAATCCTTTCCAGCCTCAGCATACACAACTTTTTTCCTTACTTTGTCCACCATAACTCTCAAGCTGACTTTCTCAACTTGTTCACTTGATTGATTTGCACTGCTAGCCATTGTAAAGAACAACAGCAGATCACCCAGAGACTAAACAATTAGAAACACAACGTGTTTTAGTTTATAGGCAGTTTTGGAATGTGAAATGAAACTATTAATCACATCAGATAATGCAAAAGCTTATTAGTAATTGGCCACACAAAAGGTTTGGTTATTGTTATGCTTTTCTTCATTAAAAACTTAACAAATACCAATGAATTTGTAACGATGCACCTTCTTGAACACAGGAATAAAAGTCCTTGGAATTGATTTCCTAATGGAAAATAACATTTCGTAGTAGTATATTTTGGGAAGGAGAATATACATTTTGTAGTAGTATTTTTTGGGAAGGAGAATATTATTAAACACATCACATTAAGTCATTAACGTTTAGTAACAATCAAAATATTAAATTGTATAATTTCCTCGTAACCAAAAAAATATTGTATGATTGCCCAATAAATTGTACTCCCTAGGCACCCATTATTTTTTTTCACATTTCTTAAGAAATGTTGTCGGTATAATTGATGTGTTTGTTTTGTGTGTTAATATTACCAAATTATTCTTTGTTTATATGTGTATTAAATTTGACTTTTCGTATTTCAAAACAAGTTAGTAGTATTAATTAGGGGTATGTTTAGGAAAAAAATAATAAATACATCTAGTAATTTGAAAGGGAGTTTACATTTAGGGACAAAAATAAAATCAAATGAGAGTTTAGATATAAGGACGGAGGGAGTATAAGTGAAAGGAAAAAAAGATGCAGATCTAATACTCCCTCCGTCTCACAATAATTGTCTCTTTACCATTTTTTTCTCCTAAAATAATTGTCATTTTAGAATACCAATGCATCATTTATTATTTTTTTCCATTATACCATTACTTATTGAATTTCATCCAACTTAACTACTCCACTAACTACAATTAATAAGACTATTTTAATAAATGATATTAATTTTACAATTAAAATCAACACAATTAATCATTTCCTTAATACCCGTGCATAAACCTTAAACGACTATTATTTAGAGACGGATTGAGTAAATAACAAAAATATCCTTATGATAAAATGAGTTGATGTATTTATTATTTATTTGAGAATGAAAATTGATATGTTAATATATAAATGAAACTTACTTTAGTTGTAGATATTATAAAGGTTAATACGTATACTATTTATCGTATATTTTAGTATACTTTTTTTAATAGATATATAATATCATATTATATTATTTATTTGGCTTAATTGCAATTTTAGCCCCCTAACTTTTTCAAAGTTGCGATTTTGACCCCCTAAGAAAAAAAAACTACAAAACAGTCCTCTAAGTTTTGCAACTGTAGCAGTTTTGGCCCCCAAGACTGATATTGACTCGGTCTACACTGACGTGGCACCCTAAGTGAGGTACCACGTGTTATTTTTTTTATTTTTTGTTTGCCTTGGGGGGCCAAAACTGCTACAGTTGCAAAATTTAGGGGGCTGTTTTGTAGTTTTTTTCTTAATGGACCAAAATCGCAACTTTGAAAAGTTAGGGGGCTAAAACTGAAGCCTATTTATTTATATGAGTAATGGGTAAAGATGGAAAATCCAGCGCTTTCCCTCCTTTCCGCGCAGTTGTGGGTCGAAACATTTCTTAGAGTGGGTCCCACATGTCTTTCTTTCTTTTGTTATCGTTCCTTTGAAAGAAACAATGGAAGCTTTCATGATTATGGTTCTTTCCGTCCACCGCCTATCCATCCTTCTTCTTTCTTGGGAACCAAACGTACCTTAAGCCCGGGCGAAAATACTCCTTCCGTCTCGTAAGATGACCCATTTGAAAATGTGTAATTTTGACATAATTTACTTTAACTATATTTTTCTACTAATATACAAAGATAAATAATATCATATAAGATGTCGTTAGATTTGTCTTAATGAGTATTTTCAAAATATCAAATTTTCATAATGTGTTCTAATATATTATTCAAGATATTTAAGCTCAAAATTATGCATTGACATGCGTAATAAAGTCAACTGTGTCAAGTATTAAACGAGTCTTTTGTCTTTGTAGAAAAACGAGTACTTTTTTAATCGTAAAAGGTTACTCCATCTTGTCTTGCAACAAAAAAAAAAAAGTGCACGTACATTAAGTAAGTTAGTTGATTGCATTTGATTGATGATGATGATACTAAATAATACTTTCTTCGGTCTTATTTATAAGAAAAAGTTGGGTCAACAAAAATTAATATATTTGGACTGAATTTTTAACTATATACATAAACTTTTGTTGATCGAAATCATTATGTTTCCTTTTTTGTCCTTCTCTTAAAAATTGAACATTGAAAACATGTACTACTACTATGTATAAAAGTTGGAAAACCAATCAAAATAACATCAAACTTCTTCGTATCCTTCATTTAATTTATGATTTCCATCTCCTTTGTTTCAAAGTCGAATCCTATTAATTTGTGGATAAACTGCACCCAATTCATCAAGGGATAACATAGGCCTTGCCAGTTTGCAAACAGATCCAAAGAACTACTCGCCAGATTTGCATCAGAAATTACCCATTGATGAACTACATAGTCTAATTTAGTTTAAATACTCTTTTAGGTAAATAAGATTGCAATGAAATGTTAGTGGAAATTTATTTTCATCAACAGATAAAAAAAATTACGATGAAGAGACATGCGTTTCATTGAGTTATTTGGAATGGCAATAATCATCAACTGATGAAGCATATAGAAGTTGTGGGGCCAGAGGATTGGCCAAGAAGACATTACTTTAGACAAAATTATAAATTGATTAGTTATATCTTTTGTTTTTCATCTATATATGGTTTGTTAGACTTCTAAAAGATTCTTTGATATCATCTTCTGTTCTGGCTAATTGTCTTGGTCCATTCCTTAGTAATAAAAGAACTGTGAAATAGTTTCATAGGTTTTTCTTTTTTCAATAGCTTTCCACAAATACATTTTTGATTTCTGATTAAGCTCACACAAGTCCTGTTTTCAATTTTGCAAGAATTGTCCTCACATAGGAAGTAGTGCTGCAACGGTTCATTGTTGTCGATGTTTAATTTAAGCTCGAAGCAATAAGCTTCCATGGAGTTCCTTGGCTTGAGTAGCATTTCTTTGCAGGTATGTGAGCATAGATATTGTTAATCAAGATCTTTCTCACTTTGATATATTGAACTGAAACTACCAAATTTCACTGCTTCAACACTTGACTCTTCAGCAACCAGTCTAGCAATAGTACCTAAAGGCAATGTTAGGAAGCTGAAGAGAGCATCGACAAAATCCTTCCCTGCCTCATCCAATAGAACTTTGTTTTTCAATATTTTTGAGTTATTGCTAGTATTGCATTTGTTCCACTTTGACAATCGTCTCAAGTAAATTCTTTTAAATGATAAACAACTTCTAGATATTGCAGAACAGTGATATACATCTGCTCATGGCCAAAGATTTTTGCTAGACCATAAAAGAAAAAATTAATGTGGCTTTTTAGAATAGGAAATTGATTCACAAGGAAAGTGTTCTAGCTGCTAAGGTTTTTATCAAATGAAAGGATTTACCCCCTCAACATTAAACTTACATCTTACTAGTTACTACGATCTTTTCAATGAATTTCAATATTCAACCACGTAGACAACAATGTGCTTGAAGGACAAGGTATGCCCATAGGAAATACAAACTCTAATAATTTGTTTACTCTATAGTTTGTATGTCTGACTTTTAACACTCTAGTTTTGATCTATATTATGATTATTTTGGTTCAATGTCTTCTCACTTCAATGAAAATATAACCGTCGTAACTGAAGTAGCAAAATCAATATTCTTAAGAAAACAGATATAGATTTTCTAAAAGGTCTGTAATCAGAACAATCTCCATCCCAAAGTTCATAAAGTTTTCAACATAAAACAACATACTACAAACAAACCATGACCATCAAAATTACTAAAACATAAACACATATTTCAAACATAAAAAGGACGACATGCTTGCCCTCCACCATCCCTGATCAGTCATCACACCATAGATTTCCTCAAGCTTAATTTTTCTTCTTTTGGCTTCTGCAGGTTGCACATCGGGTCATCTTTCAAAGCATGCGTTAGATGAAAAATTAGACAGAACATGTATACTTCATGCCATCTACATCCGCACATCAAATTGAGTAAATTTTGTATTGAGTACAATTCAAAACTGTTAACAAGTCACCATGATTAAAAAAATATATCATTTCTCACCCTTCTTGATTTTCTCTCTTCCCTTCTTACATTTCAATCTTTCTTCCTTTTCTTCTTTTTTGTTTTTAATAATCATATGTACATGACATATATGATTACCTTTCATCCTAGAAGAAATAATATTGATAAGAAATGTAAAGAAGTAATTTTGATAAGAAATAAGTAATTTTTTTGGACAATATTTTTTTACAAATGAGTCACGTGAGACAAAACCATTAGTAACTCGTTTTCCTGTTGAGACGTTGCATTTTCCAATCCAATTATTTCGTTTGAAACCGTCGAATCATCATTTGTTTGAGTTTTTTTTTCTTTCTAGATTACCTTTGAATAATGGTGGGTAATTTACCCATCAACCAATGAAAATGAGTAATTTATTGGTGGGGTCAAAATAGTTCATGATACCACATAAAAAGGTGAATGTTCATTGGTTGAGGTAAATTACCTACCATTCTTCTATGGGTACCCTAGTTGTCACCTTGTTTGGGATATTGGCCTATTAATAATTGCCCATTCATAATTGATCACGTATAAATTTCACACCTTAACAACGTCTATATGTTCTCGTATTTTGATATCACTTTAATTGTAGGACACACGCAGGATTTCAATCGTTCTTTTGGTTGAAAATTAAAATCCATTGAACCTTACCGATTCCTCTCTCCAGCTTTATTAATTGTTTTGAAACTTACAAAAAAAAATTAATGTATTACAAATTTCTTTATATATATATATACCCTGTGTGAGAAGAAAATTACATCATCATACTTTCTACTCATAATAAGTTGCTCCAACGCTAATATTCATTTTATCATGTCCACACAAATTTCACTGAGAATTCTGATCGATGAAGAGAAAAATAAAGTTTTATTTGCTCAAGGAGGCAAAGATTTCATGGATATCATGCTTAGTTTCTTAACATTTCCCTTAGCTACAATCGCTAAGCTTGTTAACACGCCATCTAACATTGAGAAAGTAAGCTTTGGAAGCATTAGCACCCTGTATGAAAGTGTGGCCAATCTCGAAGAACAGCAATTTTGGACACCCGTGTGTAAGAAAATGCTTCTACAACCAAAGAACTCAATGGAAGAATATTGCCGGAAATTAAAGCATAACATCGATGTCTCAGAGGAAACGAAGTTTTTAATATGCGACGATTGGGAATGTAGTCGTCAATCCAGTGGTGGCTTGTTGACCACTTTCTCAAATTTAAAATGTCTTGTGTTCTATGTTTTTGTCAATCATATGTTTTGTTCTAAAGTTCCATTTCAGTGAATTTACTAGAGTGATAAAAATTGACGATTTTATCCATCAAATGTTGTTTAGATTACCTGACACAAAATAATAAAATGGTTAGATTCAAGACGGTAAGTTTAACGGTAGAATGCTTCAAACACATTTAGGTTCAAGGTAAAGTTTAATGGTAGAACGTTTCCAATGAACGTTCTTTTGTTTTATCACACATTTACTAACATGGGATAAATTTACTTCCTCCTCTTACAATAATAAAAGCCAAAAATATGGGAAGAATCCTTGCCCTTTAGCAGCTGGTCCTTTAATACGCGTGTCTTGCACTCTCTTTTGTTGACGGGTAGCTCATCGCTGGCTTGGATCTAGGTCATAAGATGCGTATCGTATCTGTGGTTTATATTATTTTTCTTTGTAAATGCTGTGCTTGAAAGTGATTTGTTCATTTGAGGGCATTTTGTATCTCTTGCTGGAGGACTGAATAGGGTCTGCCAGTGATGCGTTGGAATGGTAGTTTTCCCGCTTTTGACTTCTGTATTTAATTTTGGTATTGGCTGTCTCTGGTTTTGGAGTGCCAGGTTGAGCGTAGTTGGATCATTTGTGATATTGTTCTCGTTCTTTTGCTGCGTAGCTCTGTTTAGATCATGTAGGTAGGCGATTTTGTATCTGCATATTGGTGCAGTCCACAAATGGAGAGGTACCTGAAAGTTGTGGCAGTTGAGGTGTGCCGAGCATTATGTGTCGGCAATTTGGGACTGATGTAGTAAATTGCAAAGTCTGTTGTATTGCAGTATAGTGGATTGTCTTTAATCATATGTATTGTGGTGGTTATAACTTTTCTGTCTACCGGATAGGTAGTGGTTGAATTAGAAGAAATTTGGTGAAATCCTGTTGTAATGTAAACCTGTTATAGTGGCACTCCTAGTGCTATACCTATATGTTAATGATTTTTCTTTGCTATTTCCAAATAAATAAAGAATAGCCAAAAATATTGTAGTTACTATGTATGCCTACGGATGTGAATAGGCCAGGCCGGCCTACAGGGGCCTACGGCCTAGCCTACGACAGAACAGGCTAGGTCAGGCATTTTTCTTAAATTGGGAAGGCTTAGGCTTTTTTAGAAGCCACAAGTTATTGGAAAAGCCTCTCAGGCCTATTAGGCCGGCCTACTCATTACTTATGTAAACATGAATAATATTATTGATTATTATATTATATACTATAATTTGAATTAAATTATAAATTTGTCAACCTTTAAAGTAATTTAAGCTTATTAGTTTACATTATTTTTTCGCATATCTAAATGTATTATTATAAATTAATATGATATAATATATAGTAAAATTTTCTAAAACTTCATGTTAAATATCGAAGGAGAGTTTAAGATCATTGATAAATTAGCTCGCTAGTCTATTTGATCTTTGATCACATTACTTATTTAAAGATGTTCATATAAAACAGACTTTTAAACAGGCTAGCATGCCTAATCAAGCTTTCATAAGGTCAGGTTCAGGCCTAAAAAGTAAGCCTATGACAGGTCGCAGGCCAGGCTTAGGCCTTACAAAAATTTGACAGGTCAGACTTTAGCCTTGCAAAACCTAGCCCTGCCTAACTTATTTCCATCCCTATGCCATAGGATCCAGAAATTAAACCTTTCAATAGACAATGCTTGCTATGACATCCACCCTTTTTGTGTGAAGAAATTGTTTGGAAGCCGTAAGGTGTGGATTAATTTTGCTCCTTTAACTTGCCATTGATATGGTTTGTTTTTAGGTACATTCCAAGAGGGATACAAATTGATAAGCTAATCCATTATAAGTGATTTTAAAAAAATTCAAATTTGTGATCCAAAATTTTGGATTTTCCGATATTGAAGCACTATTACTCCCAAAATATTGTGATTGAAATTTTAGATCAGACTAGATGCTAACATGTTCGGACGTTGTAGGACAAAGCAATTGTTTAATAGTTCTTCAAATTTTTATTTTCGTCAAATAGTCTATTGGTTAAACTCTATAAATGTTGAAAAGTGGGGAGTTCAGATTTGGACCCAAACCTCTGTATATCAATGTTTATGGAACTATCACCTTTATAGCATAATATGCCTGATGACTTAACTATTGAGATATTATTCTGAATATATCAAGTAGAGTGGTTAGTGTCCTTATTTATGTCAGTGACATGTTTTGTTCTGAAGTAGTTCCTCTGTCATTACGAGAGTGGCAGCAAAAATTGATTAATTCATCCTTCATGTGGTTACATTACCTTAACATAAATTATTACACGGTTAAATAGAAGAAGGTAAAGCTTTATGGTAGAATGTTTCCAATGAACATTCTATAATTTAGTCGTTCTATACATCTACACCTACACACATGGATCAATTTGCTACCTCCTACAATTGTAAAAGAATAAATCACTGTAGTAACTTTATATGCAAATACCATGCGGAAGCATTACCTTAACATAAATTAATACACGGTTAAATATAATATAAGGTAAAGTTTTATGGAAGAATGTTTCCAATGAACATTTTATACACATCTACATATATTAACATGCATGGTCTCAATTTGCTACCTTTTATTATAGTACAGGCTGAAACATAGTAGTGACTATATATGCAATAGAATGTGGAAATCAAACCTTGCAATAGGCAATTCTGTCGCAATCACAAGTGAGTCACATCCATGAAGGATTGCTTGAATGGCCAATCAACTGTGCTAGAATGAAAGACAAACTTTTCACTTACTGGAACAATGATATATACAAGTAATAAAGTTCACTGATTATTCCTAGGTCCAAGCATCATTTCTCCCTTATTTCATCTCCAAGCTGGGTGTGTCTACCATTTTCAAGCCTGCAGTCGTCTTTTACAAGGCTATCCAATGGAGTATAGGATCCACAAGTTTTTTTTTTTTTTTTTAAGAAACTGTAGGATCCACAAGTCAAATTTAGTCCCTCTCCTTCTGTCCTTAAATATAAACATTTGTACGACTCTCTTTTGAGAATATTGTATGTCCCTGACTAATTTACAATTCTCAACTACTTATTAAATATTCATTCCGTTTCAAAATATAAATTGCAGTCAACTACTTCACACATGCTAATACACAATTTTGATTGTTGATATCTTTAAGTATTTATGATAAAAATTTATAAAAATATAATATTTTAAAAACGTTTATCGATACAAATCGAATATCTTTCAAGCTAACATTTACTTTTATATATAAGTTAAAAGAATAGGGTCAAAATAAGTTATGTAAATAGTGTATATTGTAAAAATGTACTAACATGCATTTTGTAACGGAGTGAGAGTATTTCTTTACAAAATTATTTTTCTTTGACGAAAGAACAACAATAAATTATGATTTGGGAAAGGATAATGCTTGATCCGACGAATTCCCACCAATGAAAAACACAAATTGTTGTCCTCCGTTGATTTTTACGAGTACATAGCCATGATTTCCAACAAATCGTGACTTAATGATTTCTCATTTCATTAAAACAACTACGTGGTTTATTTATACAAATATACAACAACAACCAAGCCTTATCCTAGTAAGTGGGGTTGGATATATGGATCAAATGGCGCCACAGTGTTCTATCATAAACCATATTTTGATCCAACTCATTGACCTCTAAGTCTTTTCTAATAGTTTCTCTAATAGTTTTCCTAGGTCTTCCTCTACCTCTTTTGACTTGACTCCTCCATTTGATCTACTATTCTTACAACGGTATCTACGGGTCTTCTCTCTACATGTCCAAATCATCTAAGCCTATTTTCTACCAACTTTTCTACTGTAGGTGCTAGCCCCACTCTCTTCTCTCTCTAATGGTGTCATTCCTAATCTTATCATGTCTAGTCTTACCACTCATCCAGCGCAACATCCTCATCTCCGCTACACTTACAGGACTCTCGTATTGGCTTTTAACCGCCCAATACTCCGTACCATACAACATCGCCGGTCTGACTGTTGTCCGATAGAACTTTCCTTTCAACTTAAGTGGTACTCTCTTATCGCACAAAACACATGAGGCTCTTCTTCATTTTAACCACCCAACTTGAATACGATGATTTACATCTGCTTCTATTTCTCCGTCATTTTGTACTATTGACCCATGATATTTAAACCGTGTAACTTGGGGTATGATATGATCTCCAACTTTCACCTCCAAACTAGACCTACTTCTTCTTTTGTTGAAGTTACACTCCATATACTCCGTCTTGATGCTACTCAGGCGGAAACCATACGTTTCTAAGGTTTGCCTCCAGGTCTCTAGCCTCCCGTTTAATTCCTCCCTCGACTCACCAAGCAAGACTACGTCATCTACAAAAAGCATACATCTCGGTGTTAACTCTTTGATGTGTTCCGCCAGTGCATCCAAAACTAAAGTAAAAAGATAAGGACTTAGGGTTAACCCTTAGTGCAGTCCTATTGTTATGGGAAAATCTTCGGTATCCCCATCTTGCGTCCTCACACTAGTCGAAGCTCCCTCATACATATCCTTGATAGCTTTAATATAGGCAATCCTAACCCCTTTCTTCTCCAGGGCTTTCTACAAAATCTCTCTAGGTACTCTATCATACGCCGTCTCCAAATCAATGAAAACTAAGTGTAAGTCTTTTTTATCCGTCCGATATTGCTCCATCACGCATCGAAGTAAGTAGATCGCTTCCATAGTCGACCTCCCGGGCATAAAACCAAATTGGTTATCCGTAACTTGAATCTCTTTTCTAAGTCTTCGTTGAATCACCCTTTCTCATAACTTCATGGTATGACTCATTAGCTTAATTCCCCTAAAATTCGTGCAATTTTGTATATACCCCTTGTTCTTATAGATTGGAATTAAGGTGCTTCTTCTCCACTCGTTTGACATTTTCTTCGTCCTCATAATCTCATTGAAAAGTTTTGTGAGCCACACAATTCCTCAATCGCCAAGACTTTTCCACACTTCGATATGTATGTTGTTCGACCCAACTGCCTTTCCATTTCTCATTCTTTTCAACGCTTTTTTCACCTCGTGCTCCTGAATCCGACGATAATAGTTATAGTTTCGGTCCTCCTCTCTGATGTCTAACATGTTAGAGTCTCGTAAGATCTCATATCCTTCATTAAATAAGTTGTGGAAATATTTCTTCCATCTATCCTTAATATCTCTTTCTTGAACCAAAACTCTACCCTCTTCATCCTTAACACACTTACTTTGGTCCAGGTCTCTTGTTTTTCTTTCTCGTCCGTTCGCAAGCTTATATATAGATTTCTCTCCCTTTTTGGTACCTAAAGACTAGTATAATCCTTCAAATGCTTGAGTTCTCGCTTCGCTCACCGCCTTCTTAGCCTCTTTCCTAGCTATCTTATATTTATCCCAAGTTTTGACATTTTTACACCGAGACCAATCTTTAAAACAATCTCTTTTGATCTCGACTTTACTCTAAATACTGTCATTCTTATATAAATATTTGAAGAAAAAAAATACTATATCAAAATTTGGCATCCCATACATAAATATATACATGTTAATAATTTTATCATGAACATTCTTATTTATACAAATATTTGAAGATCTTGATTTTACTCAAAAAATACATATAGAAAATTACATAGAAATGAAAGACAAACGGACAACGAGGTGCATTGTTAACCTTTTTTGAATGGTAAAATTATAATAATAATAATCAATGAATTAAACTTTTTTTCACCCCCTAACCTAGGGTCTTGGATACGCCACTGATCACTTACATTGTCAATCTTAGCTTACCTTTACTTTGACAAATTATCCAAATACTACTACTTTTGCAAAAAAATTATAACATTTCCCTCCCTTTAATTCTTTGAATTTCACTATATACTCCCAATTTATAAGTTGGTGGTACTATCGTTTATAGCGACAAAGGAAAAAAAAAAACCATGATTATAAATAAATCATCTAACAAATGAACAATATATGTCATTGATACATAAAAAATTACAATTACAGTACACATATTTTTCATTGATTTGTAAAATAGCACGGAACAAATGTTTTATCTATAGGTAAGAAAAACATGGGACATCGATTTTTAATTGATAAATATATATAAAAAAAAAACTGAGGCAAATGTTTGTCACTAATACGAAGAAAAAAAACAAACATACAAAGATTTGTTAGTGATAAATGTAAGTTTTTTTTTTTTTGTTTCAAAGGCTAAATTGAACAACAAAAAAAAACAGATAGCTAAGATCTCAAATAAAAAGTTCCAGCAGCATCACTTTGAAGGAGAGAACCGAGATCCGCTTGTGGAGTATCGTGGCGAAAGAGGTCAGAGGTGAACGAAGCATCAAACTTTGCCATAAAATCTACACAATGATTTCCTTCACGAAAGGTGTGGTTAATTGTTTCATTAACCTGCTCCATTAACTCTTTTTTGTCTTGAATCAAAACAATGTAAGCATAGAACTTTAGAAGGAGCCGATATGAAGTTGATACCAAGTAGGGAATCATAATAGGAGAAGAGGTCAACAATACATTTTTCTTTGGCCAGCAAGAGGCCTTGGCAGATGGAATACACCTCGGCATAAAGAATATCAGAAGTATAATGGATATATCTAGAAAAACCTGACAAGTAAAAGCCTCCATCTTTTCTTAAGACTGCACCATAGCCATCTCTAGTGGGGGAAGTCAAGACAGTTCCATCAACATTAAGAATGACTTTAGAATGGTTGTTGTTGTTCCACTTGACCAGATTAAGATTATCATCCATAGAGTTGTTTGTGATCAAAGAGTAAGAGGCTTTGATCGTGTTGACCATACCTTGGATGTTGAAGGAAAGTTGAATAACATACCAGTTATCATTGCCCAAGCACGTCATGTTTCTATTCCTCCAAGTCCACCATACAGTTGCTGCAAAGAGGAAAGAGTGACGACCCATCAAGCCATTCTTGAGCAAATCATGAGTAACATTTTTTGTTAAAAACATTAATTGATTGAAACCGAGCGGCTGTCAAATGTGTCTAGAGTGATTACAATCCCGCACACAATCAAGAAAAGTTTCATCAAAGGGGCAACACTGAGAGCAAACTAGAGAGTAGGAAATGTTTCTATGGTTGAACAAGGATAGCGCAGGCACCAAGTCGTGGCAAGCCAAATCCAAGACCAAGAAGAAGGAGGAATAAAGGTAATTACCGGATCCATGTGAGAGAGCAGCCAAGATTATTCGCTCTTAGTTGTGTAGATGCCATTTTTGTTCACTACACCATTTGTTGTCTCTGGCAACACTTTTTCAGGGGACGTGCAAAAATTGTCCCCTAAAAGTTCCTAAGGCAACGTTTTTTGATTGTCGCTAGAAATAAATTTGCAACCCCTGGAAATCGTCCCCTTAGATACTTCTGGGGACGTTTTTGGAGCGTCACTCTATTATTTCTTTGGTAACAATCATTAATTGTCCCCTTAAATATTTTTGGAGACATTTTTGGAGCGTTACTCTATTATTTCATAAAAAATTCAACAACATCAAATTTTTGGTGGCAATCTTCCCTCTAAACTTGTTCACCAAAATACAAATTTTCCCTCCAATCATTCTTAAAAAAAATAAAAATAAAAAGAAATATAGATAACACATCACGCAAAAAAATATATATAGTTTTTTCTTTTGTAACACATGTATATCTTTATTTTGTAAAAAAATTAAAAAGTACATAATTATAATTTTTTTTTAGTAAACAATCAATTTGGTCCTATCTTTGTACCAAATTCTCAAATTAGTCCATGACTCTATTAATAACTCAAAATAGTTCCTGTTTTTATCAAACGTTTCTCAGATTGTTCCCTGACTCTATTAGTTTTGTATTTTTAGTGTTAATGACTCAATGTCTTTTGCATATTATTTAGTGGTTAGTGACATAATGCCTTTTGGATCTTATTTGGTACGTTAATGACTAAAAATACAAAACAATTAATAGAGTCGGTGGTCAATCTGAAAAACATTTGACAAAGAAAAGGACTATTTTGCGTTATTAATAAAGTCAAAGACCAATTTGAAAATTGAGTACAAAGACAGAGACCAATTCAGTGATTTACTCTTTTTTTTTTACAAACAACATAATAATAATAAAATAATATAATATAAGAGTATCTTTATTTGTATACTAATATATCTTTATTTTGTAAAATAAAAAAAATAACATAATAAAAACTTTTTTAGACAAAAAACATAATAAATAATAATATAATAATAAATAATAACATAAGAGTATCTTATCTTTATTTGTATGATAGAAATACAACATAACTTTCCCAAATTCATTCAACACAAACCTAATCCAAATCACTCGATCCCTTCACTCTGTTTCATTCACACCCTTGTTTCAATCAAAACCTAAATCAAACATTTCTCCAGGAATCATGTGACCCTCGTTCCAGAAATCGCTTTTGTTGTTCCAGAATCACCCTCGTTCCTCAAACGCCATAACTTCAATTTTTCTCTCGTCACTCCTCAAATCCGGACTCGCTACTCTTCACACCCAAAAAGATCTTGCTGCTCATCTCAAATAACAAAAGATCCATGTAATTCTTCATCTCTATTTTTTTTATTTCAATTAAAAATCGAATCTTTATTGGTTATTTATAATTTTTAAGTTGTTTTAATCGTTAAAGCTCCGGTTTTTCGTTTTTGAATGTTTTTGTAATACATGACATTTGTTTTATCGGTGGACTCGAGGGTTAATGATGTTTGAATTTTTGTCGTGTATTCTTTGAGCAAGTGTTTTTAATTTGTGAAAAAAAGTTTCTTTAATTCGATTATGAAATTAGCTTGGTTTTTGTGAATAACCCAGGTTTAATGATTATAATTTAATTTTAAAGTACTTTGTTTAGTTTTACTGTTTATGATGTTTTGGAATTTATTTTGATGTATTTGTTGACCCTTTTATGAGTGTTTTGTCGTGAGCTATTGAAATAGGGTTAGTTGGTTGTTAGGTTGTATTGAAACTCAGTCTATGAACCATGTTTGGGTTAGGCGTGACCCGTTGTCGGACACGCGTTGTGTTCGACACCGACACAACACCGAAATATATAATAACACATAATTATATGGTTTTTTTGAATTAGTAGCGTGTCAGTGTCTGTATCCGGTGTCGGTATCCGTATCCGTGCTTCATAGGTTCTAATTTAGATAAAATATTGTTGTTGTATTGGGAATATTGGTGTTGTTTGTAACGTCCTGATATTTAATACTTTATTTCATTATTATTTTATTATTATTATTATTATTATTATTATTATTTTCTCTCTTTCTTTTCATATGGTTACACTTATACCATGAGAGCCACACATTTTTTTAACTCTTTTTGATTTTAATGGTCATGGG
>Ga0228711_1006424_pt1 | contig 17479 bp, 18 predicted proteins | sample MedpolnodulmetaG_2_FD_177996 | JGI IMG/M metagenome (GOLD analysis project Ga0228711, IMG submission 177996) | Root nodule microbial communities from Medicago polymorpha collected in Santa Monica, California, United States - brown nodules | ecosystem: Host-associated > Plants > Roots > Nodule...
TTTGACGTGGGGAATTATTTGGTTGATGGAAAATGCATTAAAGGGACCAAATTGTAACGTTAATAACTTATGGGACCAAAATGTAACCAACAAATAACTTAAGGGACCAAATCATTAATTAAGCCTAAATTTATAGAAAAATAAGGATTGTAGTTTTTTTTTAAAGATTTAATGGATGGAAAATAAAATAGTTAAAAATTGCAATTGAAGTTGAAGTAAGCAAACAAACGTCGCGTGGAAGAAAGTGATGAAAATGTTGATCCACTTCATTGATCACTTTTGGCCAATCACCACTCATTCATTCATCCGTTGAACACAAAACACAAAACACAAAACTCAAATTTCAATTTCAATCTTCAACAACTACAAACCGAAACCATGTCGAATCTCTGCACTCTTTCTTCTAATAATATTTCTGCTTCTTCTTCAACTTTTATCTTCAACAATATTCAACCTCTCAAATTCTACAATGTAACTATAATAACATACTATTTTTCTTTTACTCTCTTTAAGAAAGAATCGTGTAAATTCAATTATTTTGATTAATTTCAGTCAACAAGGAATCATCGCTGCAGAAATTTGAAGGTCAAAATGTGCTCCTCCTCCTCCGTTCCTCAAAATGCCACCGTCGTGCGTTTCCCTCTTTCTCTTTCTTCCATTCCCCGCCAAATTTCGAGGGTTTTTACACATACAAGCACGTGTTTATGCAGGTGGGTTTATTGATTGTGGACTTCCAAGAGATCCAAACCACAGGACTGTTTATCATCCTTTGCATGTCACATGAGTCATGACGTTTTCAACAAGAAACTGAAACCTTTGGCAGTATACAGATAATATTTTAAGCATAGTGCTGAAAAGATACCTTCTGTCGGTAGAAAAAAGTGGGGTATGCATGGCTATAAGAGTTAAAATAAATGAAATTGTTCAACTCAATTATTTTTTAATTTAATCTCTAATTTTAAAAATTCAAATCAGTCTCTGAATTTTCAATAACTTGCGAAGATATCTACACCTTTAAGCCCGATTACAGATTATTGAATCTTACCTTTCCATCTTCTTTCAATAATAAAAACAAGATATTAACCTTTGCATTGTGCAGGTCTTTTCATTTTTTAAACTATGATGAATTTCCATCTTTCATTTATAAACAATTAATTGATTTATTTGGCAAGCCCTTTTTGTGTAAGTATCCACAATGTCTTGGCAATATAAATTTTTGTCCATTCTTTCACTATCTATATATGATTTACGGAAACAAATAATAAATAGACTAATCATGTAACTATTTTAAGCTTGAGAGTAACTTCAAAGGCATTAAGTTTGAACTGAATGACATGTCGCCATCAATTCATAAGTTGCTTCTCAAGTAATAACTGTTGTGAATTTGCACTCAAATCTCACTCCAATAAACTTAAATGTGTGGAGCAAAAGGGAAGTAGTAACCAATATCAAAGTTACCTCAAACGACAACAACAATATCTAGAACTAACAAATCCTCAAGAGGGGTTTCAAGCCAGCTATCTCTCCAAAAGAGAATAGATTGACCATCTCCAATTTTTTAAATTGAGTTGTCCTTGATCACTATAATGTATTTCTATACCATGCCAAATTGAAGACTTGACATGATAAGAAATTGAATTGTACCTTATTATCCTAGAGAAATCTTCTCACGCACATTGTAGCCCATTGATCGTTAGATGTAATAAATTTCCGAGAGTTGAAACACTACACCTTCATTGCCATCTTTAACAAATCTGACCAAAAGGCCTCCCTCCTCCACTACAAGAATTTACCACATTTGATGCAGTCGGAAGCGTAGGCTAGCAAGAGCTAAACCTAGATTGAAAAGAAACAAGTTTGCAAGCAAAAAACTTGTGAAAATAAGGTTCCGGAATCCACCAGAAATTGAGAAAACTCTCTGAAATATTATTGAACGAATAAAAGTTGCCTCTTAGGCTATAACTGTTAAGCTGAAATAGGGAAATAACAAAACCCTAATGGGCCGAAAATAACAAATTGAAAACAAAACAAACAAATAATAAAATTAGGCTGAAATAATAAAATACTAATGAAATACTATGGAAACCCTCCTACATCAGTCTCCTCCACCTCTGAAGAACTCGACCCCGAGTTGTCATTCTGATAAAGAGCTTCCCATGCATGTTGACTCTTCTAATGAACAAGAAAACACCCTCCTGGATCCCATTGAGTGAAATGGACAGATGGTTGGTTTGAAAAATATACCAACTCTAGGACCTGTTGTAGAATTATTTTAGATCCATTCCAAAAATCAACACTATCAATCTTTTGAATGATACCATCCAGGTCTGGTATGCAACCATGTATGTACCAGTTCATGCACAAGAATTCAGGACGTACCACCATAAAATGAGTTACTTGGATGATCTTCCAAAGGACTAGTGCCTCTCCTTTTCTCACTTTTTTCATTAGCATCCTTACTTAATTCCATTTAACTTGAAACCATTTCATAAACAAAGTTTTGGGAAATAGGAGAAGATTATAGTGAGAACTTTGTGAGGAATTTAGGATGAGAGAATATTTGAGAGAAGAACAATTTCTATTTCTTGAGAGGATACTTTGATTCTTGTTTGCTTGCTCGGTTTACAAATGACAAGCTCTCCTCTGTATATAGGCTCCAAGGGAGAGTTCTAGACACATCCTATGATAACTTTCTACACACTTCAAGAGAGAGTTCTACACACTTCTCTCATGAGAGTTCTACACACTTCTCTCAACTACACTTAATGATATTTTTACCAATCTAGTTCTACATGACTCTAGGACTTTCTATGGGCTACACCACTTATTAGATAATTGGGCCTAACACTTGATTATTCCAATGGACCAAATCAAGTTTATTATCCAACATCCCCCCTTAAACTTGATTTGTCATTATTTAACCTGATAGTCGCCAAGTCTTCTTTTCTTTTTACCTTGTGTCGTAGAGGTTGCTTGGTGTACGCCTATTCTTTTTTGATGACTCCATTCAAAAAGGAACATTTCACGAATATCCGATAAATTCTTAGTTTGTGTTGAGAAGCTCGATAAATTACGAGCTTTACGATATCCTGGTGAGCGGCTCGGGATAAACACGTTTTCATAATTACCCTTTTTGTTGTAGCCATTTGCAACTAGTCTTGCCTTGTGTCCTTCAAACTTTCCTTTGACGTTCTTTTTTGTCTTGTTCATCCACTTGCCATTGGTAGCCTTACGATCTTTTGGAATTGAGATATGGTACCTTATATTATCCTTCTTAATAGCTTGAACTTCTTTGTCTCTTGGATTTCTCCATCTCTTCTCTTGCACAGCTTCTTCAAAATTCCCTAGTTCATAACCTGCAGAAAGACATAATAATGTGGGACTCTCCATTCCTTAAGTTTCCTCATAAAGATCTTCAAGCCTTTGTGGTGATAAGGGCTCTGTGTTATCATAGAGATCTTGAAGACTTCGTGTGCGCGTCGTAATTCTTTCACTGCTTGTATCTTCAGAAGTGGGTGATGTCGGTGAACGGGGCACTTGTTGAACTTCTTGAGACGTTTCTTCTTCGAATTCGGGAAAGAAACTGTATTCCTTTTTGTGTGCTCCAAAGTACCATTCTCCTTCTTCATCAAAGACCACATCTCGGCTAATTACAATCTTGTTGTTGTTTGGATTGTATAACTTGTAGCCCTTTGAGCTTTGATCATAACCAACAAAGATGACCTTTTGACTCTTATCATCAAGCTTTGCTCTTTTTTCATCTGGAATGTGAACATGGGCTACACTCTCGAATACCCTCAAGTGTGAGATACCTGGCTTTCTTCCACTCCATGCTTCTTGTGGTGTCTTTCCCCACACACTCCTTGTTGGAGATCGATTAGATAGATAGACTGCACACGCCACAACTTCAGCCCAAAACTCTTTTGGTAGTTTCTTACTTTTGAGCATGCTTCGAGCCATGTCAAGTATTGTTTGATTCTTCCTTTCCACTACACCATTTTGTTGGGGGGATCTTGGAACTGTCAATGGACGTCTGATTCCATTCTCTTCACAAAATTCTTGAAACTCTTTAGAAGTGAGTTCTCCTCCTCGGTCAGTCCGCATAGCTTTTATCTGCCGACCACTTTCTTCTCCACAACAGCTTTAAACTTTTTGAAGGTGGTAAAGACTTCTTACTTTTTCTTTAAGAAATAGACCCATGTTTTTATTGAAAAATCATCAATGAAAAGGAGGAATTAATTGTTTTTACCTAGTGAGAATGACTTGATTGGTCCACAAACGTCAGCATGTATAAGCTCGAGCGGCTTCTTGGCTCTTGAGTTTGACTCCTTTGGAAAACTCATCCGGAATTGCTTCCCAAGTAAACATCCTTCACACAACTGGTCTGGATGGTTGATAGACGGAAGACCTCTCACCATATTTTGTTTTGCCATCAAGCTTAAGCTTCCAAAATTTAAGTGCCCAAATCGGAGATGCCAAAGCCATGAAGCATCATTGTAGGCAGCTTTGAGACACTTTGCAACATCATTTTGGATATTCAAGAAGAACATCCTATTTCTTGACATTAATACCTTGGTGATGAGATATTTTTTTTCATCTTTGATGGAGAGACTTGAATCTTTTATGCGTTATTTCTTGTTGGTCAAGTTGCGTGTTGTTGTATACAGAATCAGAACATTTGTTATTTCCTAAAGGAGTGTTATCTACTTAGGAAACTTTGGATGTGCACGAAGATGTTCCTAATGATGTGCCTACATATTAGATCTTTCCTTATTTTGTTATCATTCATGTGAAACGGATCACCGTTTGTTTGTGAGTTGTTCTGAAGCCCAACAAGACTCTATGACCCATATTGCTTCAGTATATAAACAAGACTACAATACCTAATTATGTATTCAAGCTGTCATCGTTTTTGAAATGGGTTTATCAGATAACCTTTGCTCATAGGATCTAAGTGACCCCATCAGCCCTTAGCTGTCTACAAGGTGAAGCATAATCCAGACGGTTCAGTCCAAAAGAACAAAGCGAGGCTTGTTGCAAAGGGCTATGCACAACAGCCCGGTGTTGACTATGAAGAGACATTTTATCTTGTGGCGTGTCTCGATACCATTAGAGCGTTAATCTCACTTGCAACCCAAAAAGGATGGAAGTTGTATCAGCTAGACGTGAAGTCGACATTCTTAAATGGAGAGCTAAAAGAAGAAGTATATGTGCAGCAACCTGAAGGCTTTGAAATTGAAGGCCAAGAAGAAATGATTTATAAATTGAAGAAAGCTCTTTATGGGTTGAAACAAGCACCAAGAGCATGGTATAACAATATTGACAATTACTTCATAGAGAAAGGTTTTGAGAAGAGCAAGAATGAGCCTACTTTGTATGTCAAACGACAGGGTCTGGTTGATATTCTAATTGTTGCACTTTATGTTGATGATTTAATCTTTACCGGAAATAACTTAAAGTTGATTGAAGATTTTAGAAAAGAAATGATGATGAGATATAAGATGAATGATCTGGGCATACTACATCATTTTTTTGGAATTGAAATTTACCAAGAGGATGATGGAGTCTTCATTTGTCAAAAGAAATATGCTGAGAAAATATTGAAGAAGTTTGGAATGTTTGGCTGCAATCCAACTAATACACCTTTAGTTGTGAATGAAAAATTGAAGAAAGAAGATAGAGGAAAGAAGGTCGATGCTAGTAACTATAGAAGTCTGGTTGGTAATCTATTTTATCTCACTAATACAATACCTGATATCATGTTTGCATCAAGTTTACTTTCTCGGTTCATGAATGATCCAAGCCATATTCATCTAGGGGCAGACAAAAGGGTGTTGAGATATATTCATGGCACTTTGGACTATGGAATCAAATACGAAAGCAAGGTTTAAAGTAAGTTAATTGGCTTTTGCGACAGTGACTGGGCAGGCTGCATGGATGACATGAAAAACACCTCTGGATATGTTTTCTCATTAGGTTCAGGAGCAATTTCGTGGTGCTCAAAGAAACAACAAATTGTTGCTCAATCTTCTGCAGAAGCTGAATATATTTCAGCTGGCTTAGCTACTCAACAAGCAATATGGTTGCAGAGAATACTTGAAGACTTTGGTGAGAAAGAAGAAGCTGTGACTATCCATTGTGATAATAAATCAGCCATTGATATGGCTAAGAATCTCGTCTTTCATGGAAGAACAAAACATATAGCCATCAAACATCATTTCATTCGAGAAGCAATTGAAGATGAGGAGGTGCAGCTGAGTATTTGCAAGACAAATGATCAAGTTGCTGATATTTTCACAAAAGCTCTTCCTAGAGAAAAAAATCCAGAAATTAAGAGAAGCTCTTGGAGTTCAAGAACAACACATTAAGGGGGAGAATGTTGAGTAATGTGCTATATCATAAATGCTTGTATTGGAAAAATGTACCTAGTATTGTAGAAGAATGTACCTAGGCTAATGTAAGTTCATGTATCAGATAATTAATGCTTTCTAGAGAGCTCTACAACTCACTATAAATGAGAGTTATCCACCATCTGATACGTAAGCAAAAAAAAAACAGAGAAAGTAAACAAAGAACCAAACAAGCATTATTCAGCCCCAAATTATTATTCCTCCTATTATTATTTTCTGCATAGCTTAGCAGACCAATCCCCTCTAGAATACCACCAACAGAATCGTTAGGAAAAGAACAGGAGAAACCTGCTCTGATAGCAACTGACACAGTCAGAAGTGTAGGCTAACAAGCGCTAAACCTGGGTTGAAAAGAAACAAGTGTGCAATCAACAAACTTGTGAAAATAGGGTTCCAGAATCCACCTGAAATCGAGAAAACTCTTTAAAATAATATTGAATGAATAAAAGTTGTCTCTTAGGCTATAACTGTTAAGCTTAAATAGGAAAATAATAGAGTAGTGCTAGTTGCTAGCATTATCCTGAATTAGTAACTTCAGTGTATATGTTCTAATTAAATCACTTTTTTCTTTTGTAATTTTTGACACGTATTATGCTTCCAAAATGTTCCTCTCGTTTACTTTCCATGGAAAGGACATAACAGAATTTTTTATTGACCACGAGGGAAGCATTGGATTTGTATAAGTATCTCAGATTCAACCCTTTATTTTTAACTATATCAATGATGTCTTGATTGTATAACATATCATATCTTTCTTTCTTTCTTTCTTTTCCATGGCTTTACTAGTCCTCTACTTTTCATATCTTTTCTCCTTTGTCCTCTTAGCCATTGTTATACAAAAAGTAGGAAAGAAGCTCAAGAACACAGACTCAATTTATAACCTTCCTAAAGGGCCTAGAAAGCTACCTATTATAGGAAATATACACAATCTGCTAAGCTCTCAACCCCATAGAAAATTAAGGGACCTGGCCAAAAAATATGGACCCTTAATGCATCTTCAACTTGGAGAGGTTTCCACTGTTGTCATTTCATCAGCTGAGTTTGCTCGGGAGGTTATGAAAACCCATGATATTCACTTTGCAACAAGGCCTAAAGTCCTAGCTATCGAAATATTGTCGTACAATTCCACAAGTATAGCTTTTTCTCCTTATGGTAATTATTGGAGACAGTTAAGAAAAATCTGCACATTGGAGCTTTTAAGCCTAAAAAGGGTCAACTCATACCAACCAATAAGAGAAGAGGTTTTCTCCAATCTTATCAAGTCGATTGCTTCAGAGAACGGATCGCCAATCAACTTCACTGAAGTTGTCCTTTCTTCAATATACACAATTGTTTCAAGGGCTGCCTTTGGCAATAAATGCAAAGACCAAGAAAAATTTACATCAGTGGTAAAAGAATCGGTAAAGATTGCAGGAGGTTTTGATTTGGGAGATTTGTTTCCTTCGTGTAAATGGCTTCAACATGTTACTGGTTTGAGGCCTAAGCTTGAGAAGTTTCATCGACAAACCGATGAGATATTGGAGAACATCATTGATGAACATAAAAGGGCAAAGAACACAAAAGTCAAAAGTGATCAAGGTGAGGTAGCAGAAGATCTGGTAGACGTTCTCTTAAAATATGAGGATGGTAGTGACCAGGATTTCTCGTTAACAAAAGACAATGTCAAGGCCATAATCTTGGTAAGTCGTAACCTCTTCCAAATACTTATTTACTATTGTAAAATTTAAATGAAATCTTTGAAGCTGTGAAATATTTTCTTCGTGATTTGTATACTATATTATGTAGTAATGGATTCTATGTACGACTTGTCTTTCGAAGGGTCCATTTACTTTCCATGTTTCATGTTTTTGTAAACATCGTCAAATATAGATTCAATATTTCTCTAACCATTTTCTTATACAAATTCTAAACATAGATTCAGCATTTTGAGAAACATCGAAAACGTCAAAATACAGGTTTATTTATTTCTGAAAATATATCATTATATGAATCTCCTCCCTATCACTACTACATGAATATCTCTTCAAACCTCGATCCTTGGATTAGATTGACCTATTGATAGTTTCTTTTCAGGACATTTTCGGTGGTGGAGGTGAGACATCAGCAAGCACCATAGATTGGGCAATGGTAGAAATGATAAGGGATCCAACAATAATGAAGAAAGCACAAGATGAGGTGAGAGAGGTTTTCAAAATGAAAGGAAGGGTTGATGAAAATTACATCAATGAACTCAATTATTTGAAATTTGTTGTCAAAGAAACCCTTAGATTACATCCTTCAGTACCTCTTCTGCTACCAAGAGAATGTGGTAAAGCATGTGAAATACATGGTTATCACATACCCATTAAGACTAAGGTGATCGTCAATGCATGGGCAATCGCAAGAGATCCAATCTATTGGACTGAACCGGAGAAGTTTTATCCAGAGAGATTCATTGACAATGCTGTTGACTACAAAGGGAGTAACTTTGAGTACATTCCTTTTGGTGCTGGAAGAAGAATATGCCCTGGGAGTACATTCGGTTTGAGAAATGTTGAGCTGGCCCTTGCGATGTTGTTGTATCATTTTGACTGGAAGCTTCCTGGCGGAATCAAAAGTGAAGAATTGGACATGACTGAGCAATTTGGAGCCACAATGAGAAGAAAAGATGATCTTTTACTATTGCCATTTGTTTATCATCCCTTGAATGTCACATGAGCTTCAGAAGAAGAAAATGAAACTTTTGATAGTGCTAATAATATATTTAGCAGAGTGACAATAAGATACCTTCTATCGGTAGAGAGAAGTGGTATATGGATTGATATAAGAGTTATAAAAAATGAAGATTGTGCAACTTATTCTTAATAATCAATGTTTTCTAGATTGTATTTAGTCTGTATTGTTTTCATTCATCCTTAAGCCCTTTTATAAAGGATTGAAAATTGCCTTTCCCTCCCATTCAATAAAAACTAAATGCTAACCCTTGCGTTGCACATGTTATCTTTTGAATTCTTAGCTGATGACGAATTATTTGATACGGAAAATATAATAGAAATAGATACAAATTTTATTCATTCATTGGTTTAACGTTTACGGCAGAAAATAAAGAGACCAAACATGTAATTTTTTATAAGTTAGAGTAACCCTAAAAGCATTAAGCTTGAACTTAATGACATGTTGCCTTCCCTTTAAGTTTCTTCTTAAGCAATAACTATACCTACTGGATCAATCGCCTAAATTTCTCTAAATCTGGGGGATGTGGTAACAAAGCCGAAGAGCATGGGAGGCTTAAGCTTGAGAAATCCCGATGGATTGATGATGATAATAATGATAATAGAATCTAGTCGTGTATTTGGAAGTTTAGAGGCGCATGAAAGAGTTAGAAGTTTTATTTTGTATTGTAGTTCATTGTAAGCTACTCATTAATCAATGAAAATGCTAAACTGAAGTCTGGTGATTCGAAGTGCCATTGCTGTGCACTGAATGAGGAAACGATTCTTCATGAGTTAAGGATTGTCCGTCTATTGGTGAACATAATTTGGATTCATATGGTTCCAAGATGATGAGGGAGGCTATTTTTCTCCTCAAATATTCATCAACACATATATTTAAGCTTGAAGCGAAATGATCTTGACCAAAACGAAGTTTAATGGAATGCTTTCTGGACTATAGCTTGTCACTTAATTTGGACATGGAGAAATAAAGATATTCATGAAGAAAAAAAGTATGTGCCACATCTTTATCCTTGGTTCATATTTGAAGAATGGTGACAGAATATGTTAATGCAATGCATAGAGAGGATTTCGCTCATCATAACTGTTCATGTACACCTTAAAGTTACACGTTGTTTGAGAATCGAGGCCAATAATAGTTTATATACAACATCCGCCATTCCTTAATCTGTTCTGCACTACTACCACACTCTCCTTCTCGTCTTAAGTGGATATAGGGTGTTATCAATAAAAGTTTAGCTGTTAAAAAAAGTAATATTGTGGTGCCTTTTATAAAGCACAAGAGTGAGAGCTTATTGAACGACCCAAAGTGGACAATACCTTATAAAGTGGAGTGGCAAACTTGAGAGTGGAACGGAACAATCATCATATGAGAATTATGCAAGTTATGATTCGATGGAATCCTCCATCCGTTGGTTGGATAAAATTAAATACTGATGAAGCTTAATTCGCAAAATGAAAGGAGAGTGTTGGGTTGCTTCACTAAAAAAGTGGCTATTGCAATGCATATATGGCTGAATAGTGGGAAGGTTTGAAGTTTGAAAAAGGGAAGTAGAATGTCATGGGAGAAAGACTAGTGCAACGGATCAACCAAATTCTTCTAGATTGGACGGTGAAGCAAATTTGTGTGTTGAAACGCTAGTAATATGCGATAGGAATCGAATGATGATTTTGTGGTTTTTAACTCTTGTCCGGATCAGCTGAGATAATTTTATTTAGCGTATATTGCTGAAGTTGTGACTCCTTGTTTAGTTATTTTGTAGTTTTTTGTTTTGAGCTTAGACCCTCTTGTATTCCAAAAATAATAATTTAGATTAAATATATCTAAAAAAATGATCGATTTTTTTTTTTGTTGGTGGCCAAACCCCAGACCTTGCATATTTTATGCATTGTCCATATCAATTGAGTTAAGATCACGAGGACATCCATTTTTATTAATAACTAGGGGCAAATGGAGTAAATCTAGTACAATTGTTATTATAATTATTAAATCAGGCTACAAATTTATTGGAATATAAAATTACCTTTTTTTTTTTTTTTTACGAATGGAATATAAAATTACCTAAATAGAAAGCTACAACTTCAAGATTTATATATAGCGCCAAAACCAAAGATGCCGTTTTTTCATTTTTGATAGTCAAGCCAAGATGCGATTTTCAATTTTGTCGTTAATACTTTTTTGAGATAGTCATTATGATTTGTGTTCTTTTTACCTTAAATTTTGTCCTACGAGATCAAGTTGTTGATGATGTGATTTAATTAGCTTATCTGTTCCTAAAAAAAAAAAACTAGCTTCTATAAATGGAAAAAATAAAATAAAACAGTGACTAGTCCATGTGGAATTTCCTTCACTTCCACTCTTTGGTAACTGGGTCTAGTGTTACACTAGCTTACTTACTTTACAATATTTGAACAACATAGTTAAGTCAACGTCTTGTTATTTAACTCATCTCCAGTTAAAAACCTCTCTTTTGTCTTCGGTGAGTCTTTTAACTTTTGTAGATTTGAATGAGCGTCAAACTCTTGTCCCAAAAGTGGTGACAGTATGTCTAAAACTATTACATATTTAAACGATTAAAATTTGGCTAAGTCTCAAAAATATGGTTAATAGTCATCGAGATTTAGGTCAATTTATGAACATACACAAACTCATAAAAAGCCTTAAGAATAAATTATAATTGAATAAAAATAAATATTGGAATGGTATTCAAAGGAATTTCAACATGTTACATGGTTCAAGTAATTACAGAGAAGATCTTCTACATTACCTAAGTTAGGAAATTAGCTACTCATGCTATCTAAACATAAAAAATTAAATATGTAAAATAATTCATGAAATAGGATCACCATATGATGACTCCTTGCCTCTCGGATGCTTCTGATCATTGGTAACCTTCCTAAATCACGATTTTGCCTGCTTCTGATCGTCGATACATGCTTTTTCCAACGAGGGATGACCTCTTTCTTTGTAGGTGAGTGTTTTCAATATTTTGGCACAGTTTGTGCTAGCGATATGCACAAACATTTTGTGCATCGCGCATGAGCTGAGTTGTGTATTTGATCTTCCATCTTGGTTGCGCAACACGTAGCGCATAACACGCATCACACATGAGGCAGTATTTGTCCAATCATCTTTTTTTTTTTTTATATCTTGTAAAAAGCATAGCACTACCGTAGAGTTGTCTGTTTTAGGTCATTTGAAGTGGTTCAAGGTCTTGTGCTCATAATTTCTCTTCCATGCTCATCCATCTATTTATTTGGTACTTGGTCCGTGATGCTGCCCATTTTGCTTGGAACCATAATATATTGATCCACCATCCACTAAAGCTACTTGCTTTCATATTTAATTACTCTCTTCGTATAAGTCGATCGATGCATTTGTTCATATTTTACTACTCTTCATATATAGGTGAATGTGATCACCACCTTTCAATACTCCAAAATATCTACAATATATATATATATATATATATATATATATATATATATATATATGCAAGTATATGATTTCTATTCCTAATAACTACACCCGTACCACCGCCACCTTTGCCACCACCCATGCCACCACCTCTGGCACCTCTTCCACCCTTAGTAGCTCCCCGCCGACGGTAAACCTCCCATCATGCACCTCTTTCAACACATCCTCCAAATGCTGTCATTCCTCAGACCCTCACGGCACCACACCAGTGGACATCATAGCATAGACAAGGTCTCTGATGCGGCTCATCCTTCCACTAAGCTGTAAGTGCCCAACCTCTCCATCCTCCTGAGCAGCTTGTGGACCAAGGACCTCACGCTCCGGTGGCCTCGACACTGTTACCGGCATGTCAGGAAGAACCATGAGTGGATGGGAATGGCGATAAAACCACTCGATGTATCCCTCTGCTACCTCCACATCATGAATTGCACGCTGCCCCAACTGCTTAGGTGTTAGCGCATAATCAAGTGCATGCCGAAAGCGGTTTGAGATCTCTGCCAAATTAAGATCAGGAGGTGCACTCTGAACAGGATGTATCAGGATGGTCTGAACCCTCCCAAACTGACGAAGCACCCTCTTCGCCAGATATCTCACCATGCGGTCTCCGTATCTCAGCCATCCAGAGTAAAGGCTGACCCGCTCAAACGGACGTGCCTGACGATGGTCTCCATATGGGGCCATGACAACCCTCGTCAAATCCAGCGCATCCATATGGTTTCTGTAGTTGTCTGGTGTGCCTAAACCAAACAATGGTACAAAAAGCATCGCGCGTGGATACTGATTCTCCTGATATCCAGTCCAGGCATCCTTGCTTCCTATACTTGGGAAGTGCTGATACACCCAAGCCTGCACAAAAGACAACCACATATAAGTATACAAACCATAAACACTTACATTTTAAAAAATAAAACATAGTTTTTAATTTATACCTGCAACAAAGTCAGATATCCTACCACCTGACTGCAGTTCCAACGTGCAGCATTGTTGAGCTCCCTATACAAGTGAGCAAATGCCGCAACTCCCCATGAATAACCAACAACAAGATCAAGGTCTCTAAAGTACCTCAGGTAGACAACATCCACAACATTCTGGCTCTTGTCAATGAAGAGCGTGACCCCCACCAAGTATAGCAAATATATGCGGACAACCTGGTACCGCAACTTCTGCACCTCCTCAGTCATACCACCATGCTCAATCTCCAACACCAACTGTTCCTTCAAGCGCTCCTTGAAAATCCTCTGCAAGTAGCCAAATCGACAATGTGCACCTTTTGACTTTTCGACCTCAATAAGAGCATCACCCGGATCAGACCCCAAGTATGTCTCCATCATTTCCATCGCCTCGTCCCATGATATGAACCCGTGGGATAGGAGCATGTCGTCAATGAGGAGATGCAACAAACATGCCACATCATCAAGTGTGACCGTCATCTCCCCAAACAGAAGGTGGAAGCTAGAAGTCTCCTCATGCCACCTCTCCACAAAGGCACAAATCAGAACGTGGTCAATCATGTTGTAGCTGGTATCCTGAAGCCAAGAAAGGCTGGTGCCTTGAAATTTGTCTTTACACCATTGTGCAGCCATGATAGGTTTGGTTTCTTCATCATGCATCACTTTTATCTTCTTTCTGTTGCTGATGCATTTTAAATTGCCAAGCCACTGCAAATAATTAAAAACAATACCTAAACATTAGTTTACATTCTTGGCTTCACAAACAGATTTAATAGTACATGAATAGGAAGTTTCACAACTATCAACATCATTTTCACACAGATTAAATACCTTACCATCAGCCGCCTTCCTTGCCACGTGCACATGGTACCTCCATAGCAGGCTAGTGTCGTGTGGGCCATCGGGATAGTCCTCAAGTGGCTCAAGGTCCACCACCTTCTTCTTCTTCTTTCGCCTTTGTCGTGGCTCAGCATCTTCCATTTCCTCGTCCATAGCCTCAAGATCCTCCACAAGCTCCTGCTCCTCCATTTGCTGCACGTCCACATCATCTACCATATTCTCTTGCTCCGGCTGATGCTCGACATCAGGCTCGACATTAGCACGGTGTCCTTTAGCACCCCGACACCTCAGAGGAACAACACTTTCCTCCTCCAGCCGTTGGAGATGCTCTCTCCTACGGGAAGCATGCCCTGCCTCCCTTACACGCCGAGTATTAGAGGTTGAACCTTCTGTAACATGCACACAACACAATCAGCACAAAACAGTACAAAACAGATGGTCAAAACCAATACTGGGTCTTTCCGGATCCAGTCCGAAAAACGAATTCCGTATTGCTTCAGTATAGAGGGAAAAAAACGTAACAAATTACTTGCATGCATACCAAAATCGAACTAACCTTCCATGTGATGTTTGTCAAGGATTGAAATGCGGTCCGTTTGAGCAAGATTCCACCGATTTTGGTTGGATATTGCAGTTCAGATTTTGGGATTAGAGGGAGAGAGAGGGTAAGTAAAAAGTGAAATTGTAAAAATGGGGGGTGAACGTCCTTTTATACTTCAAATTCGTCCGGAATATGTTATCCGGACCAAATGTTAGATGTTCGGATTTTGTTTTTCGGATGGCTATTTAGTCATTTTTGCTGGGCGCGTGAGAAGGGCATAGGGTGGGGAAAGTAAATCTCAAATATGTTGACATTCATAGGGTACCAAATACCCCAAAATTTCAAAATTTTCTAAAGACGGTGGGGATTCAACCATATAACATACCAATATGCAAACCACAAAAATGGAGAGACTAGCCATCGAAGAAGGATTGAAAATGAGGTTCTTCTAAATTTCTCTAGCGAAAAATGTATTTTCATCCATATCAACGCTTCAAAAAAATTCTTTGATTTCTCTCTCTAAAAAAACCTCTCGCCTCTCTCAAAAAGACAGAACCTTGTTGCTTACACCTTCTTCCACTCCAATCCAAACCAAACCCACAATTTACTAGATGTAGTCGGTCAGGGTGGTGGTGCAACGAGTGACACTTGTCCTCTGCACCACCTCTAAACGTCAGATCTGTCGGCGCCAACGTTAATAAGGTTGCTATTCTTCGACGGTCTTGCATGTTTTTGGTTTTTCTTGTTCATCTTTGAAACGGCGATGGCGTTTTCGTTTTCAGCTGTTGCGTGTTTTATTTCCTGTTGTGTGGTGGTGACTGAAGGGGTCAGTGGGGTTTATTGGTTTTTAGCGGCAATTGGTATGGTGGAGTTAGTTGTCTTGAGTGATGGTTGGGGGAGGTTTTGGAGGTGTGATTTTACGTGGTGGTTAGTGGGTGTTAAAATCCGCCTTTGTTTTTGGGTTCCTTTCCGTTGTCGCTAGCTCTTGTCGATTTTGGGTATTTTGGATGCTTCGTGTGTGCAAGGCCGTTGAACTGAGCATTTTCCTTACTGATATGATTTATGGTTGCACCACTTTTCATCCGGTTGTTTTCCTTACAAGTTTGTGTCCTGGACTTTAGTGGACCGATTATTTTTTCTTTCCATAATTTATCTATTACTACGTTTTTAAACATTATCGGATAGAGGGTGTCACACATAAGACTACCTTTTAACTGACTTTCCCGTCTCAATTAAATGTGACCCACTAAATTATGTAACTCTCATAAATTTGACGAAACTTATATAATTTTCTATCACTTAATAATGTTGTTTTAGAAAATGAATGTAATAAGTGCATTGATAGAGAGAGAGAGTTAGTTTGTCCTCATGAGCTTAGCTCAGTTCGCAGGGACAATGCATAATATATGCAAGGTTCAGGGTTCAAACCCCGACCACCACCAAAAAAAAGAGAGTTAGTTCAAGGACAAATATGCAGAGAGAGTTAAAGAGACATAGAGAGGCGTAGGTCACAAGTTTAACATAGCACCACAGTGTCGGCGCTCTTTCTCGCTGAAGGTGAGGCATCATGGGAAGGGAGGATCTTATGCCAGGGTGGCACAAATTGGCATGAATAGGGTAGAATGCACTGAGATGAGAAACAGGGTTAGGAAAACGATGGGACTGGTATCACATGGATAACACAGGAAACATGAAAATGAAGTCCAAAAGAATCCTAGGTACCTATGCCACATAATGGTTCATTTGGCTGTGGAAAGTATCTCCATGATTCTTATTCTAAGTGCAATTTTGATCATGGTAATAAGGATGATATTACTCAGGTATATTCTTCTTTGTATGTAACAAATATTCTTAAATAACTTCAGTATGTTGATTTGAGGATGCGTTTGGAGGTACGTGGTATGCTTTCCGGTGTTTATGTTTCTAGGAATCATAATATTAGAGGGCATATTTATAGTTTTGCTAAACTTTTCAAAGTTTGTGATGTCGATAATTGAATAGAGCTCGTAACAAATTTTATTTTCTGGATCTTCGGTTGTTTGCGAATGTGGGCAAAATTTGATAGGTTTAAATAGGTGTGGTAGAGGTAGGTTTGGTGACTGCGAGGGAGAAAACTATTTAGAGAGGGAATAAACACTACTGCAGAAATGATTTTTTACATCAGTTGGAAATGATTTTTCACATCAGTTGGCAACCGATGTAAGGTGATATGATGTGGTAAGTTCACATCCTTTCACATCAGGTTTCGACTGATGTGAAATCTTGATTTCTACATCAGGTCCTCTTCCACTGTTGTAATATGCGCACTTTAAAATTTTATAATGGGGTTTTCACATCACTTTTAAGATAGACACTGAAGTTAAATATGTATATTTCACATCAGCCCTATAACCCACTGATGTCAAATATGTATATTTTTTTTAAAAAAATATTATGCTTATTTTAAATTGGTTGACCAAAGTCAACTAGTGACTATGTTCTTTTCTTTTATATTGAAAATATGCCAAAAAGGAAGTTATATTAGTCATTCTAATGTGATATGTTTACAT
>Ga0228711_1006427_pt1 | contig 17472 bp, 7 predicted proteins | sample MedpolnodulmetaG_2_FD_177996 | JGI IMG/M metagenome (GOLD analysis project Ga0228711, IMG submission 177996) | Root nodule microbial communities from Medicago polymorpha collected in Santa Monica, California, United States - brown nodules | ecosystem: Host-associated > Plants > Roots > Nodule...
CATTTTTTTTTTTTTTTTTTTAAAAAAAAAAAAATTAGCCATAGTAGGTTCTACACCAGTAGTTCGTGGAGATATTAAATTTCACTAAGTACAGGTATGTCACATAATTATATTTATTCTTATCGAACAGTTGCCTTATGCCTGAGTTAGTCTCCAAGTCTGCGTCGAATTTCCTCAGTTACATAGGTACAGGTTGTAAAGGTGTGAGCAGTATGAGGATTTAACCTCTAGTAAAATATAGCAGAGAGAGCAAAATTCTAAAAGGACAAACATATCAGAAGTAAAATGAAATGTAAAAGTAAAACATATACCATCAAGGATCTAAACTTGAACTTCTCATGAGACTGAGGCATAAAAATAAAGTACAACTATAACTCACCAAAATGTCTCCAAGATCGCGAAACACAGCAGACACGGACTAGATCGGCTGGATCATCCAGACACTTGAAAATTTTGAGAGACGTATCGATATCGATCAAGCTGAGAAAATCATTAGAATGGTCCATCATGGACATGGAAGTTGGTGAATAAACCAAACTAGGTTATCCTCTCAAACCTACAAAATTGAATCAAAAGGTCAACTACAACAGTTGGCAATGGCATTGTCAACTTCAAAAGTGAGGCAGAAGAATCAAATATATATACAAAAATTCAGTCCATATTTTATAATATTTTTTTAATTCATCAAAGTGGTTCCTTCTTATTCATGAATATTTAAAACCAAAATTAAAACAACAATTCATGCCCAAAAAAATACGTTTTTTTTACTTCCTTTTTCTTATTCCTAAGATACATAATTTCAAAATTCAAAGTAATGGGATTACAGAAATTGAAAAGAAAAAAAAAAATATCCACCAATTAGGTCAACAATCAAATCATGGCACAAACAGATAATGGTAGAATACATTGCAATTTGCAAGAGAAATAAAGCCAATTACTTAATCACATAAACATGATCAACCTAATACATAACCAAACAAAATTAAAAAAAAAAAAAAAAGTGAAAATCAAAGGAATTGATAAATGGGTCATGAAATTAAGGTAATTGGGTAATCAAAACCATCGTAATCAAGACAAAAAGGTTTTAGGTTAAATTCTTAACAACAAATAGTGAATTGAAAGAGGGGAAAGAGAATTGAAAATTGAATTGAGAGGCGAAATTTTTGAAGAATAATGAAAATTGAAGGCAGGGAGTAAAAGGGTGTGCGAGAATATAAAGAAATTGAGGAGAAGATCGAAAAAATTTAACCTTCTATGAGTCCATGAAGCAGCGAAAACCTGGAAGTATAATCAAAGAAAATCGCAGAAGAGAAGAAGAAGATAGATATTACTTTTTAGTAGTGCAAAGATGTGACCAAATTAAGAAAAATATTTCGATTTTTTTTGGATAACTATTCTTTGAAAGGATGAAAAATATTTTTTGGATTAGTTTTTGCATAAATTATGTAATGTCCTATCAAGCTAAATTTACGGGGTGTATACATTCAATTTAAATGATGTATTATAAAAAAAAATTAGGCTTAATACATCTTCCGTCCTTTAACTTATTTTAATTTCTCAGTTTGGTCTGCCGTTTACTATTTTGATCATCTCCGTTAATTTTTAACCTTAAATGTCTAAAGTGAAACAACATTAAAAGTAGTTCACCATAGATCTTATTCATTTTATGAATTTTAACCATTTGATTTTTTTCAAAAAGATGACCGTTAGACTATTCAAATCTATTGTATGTTACAATGAACAACAATTATTTAAAAGAAATTTATATTAGTTTGAAAATAAAAAATAATTTAATAAATCTGAAAATTAATTTTCAAAAATAAAAAAATCGAAAAATATTAAGATTTTTTTTATTTTCCAGAATTTGTTTTTTGTATAAAAAAACTTAAAAAAATGTGAAAATTACTTTTCGAAAATAAAAAAATAGTAGAATTTTAATTTTCCAGAATTTATTTTTGGTATAAAAAATTTAAAAAATACTGACCTTTTTTTTTAAATTCCGATTTTTTTTTTAACTTTTGTTTTTTTATTTTGAAAATTAAAATCCAAATTTTTTTTCTTCTGATTTTTAAAATTTTAGAAAAAAAATCTAAATTTTCTTTTTAATTTTTGAAAGAAAAAAAAATTCGTATTAATATTAGTATGATTTAAAATGAGTATTTGTTGTGATTGTTGTTGTTGATTTTCGGTTTGGAGAAGAACAAGAGAAGGAGAAGGTAAAAAAAATCAGATATGGGTGGTTAATTGTAATATACTATGAACCTTAAATCAAACGGTTATAATTATATAAAAAATATTAGACATCAAAAAACTAACTATGATGACCAAAATAGATAACTACAGAAGACATAAGGGATCAAATTGAGACACTTTATAGTTAAGAGATGTTCACGTATGTAAACATGAGTTACAATAGATGAGATATTCAGTGGAGCTACCTATGAGGAGCTCCAAAAATACTCTAAAATAACTAAGGTGAAAATACAATGTTTATGTTATGAATGAATGCCCTCTTGCTTTCTAAGTGCCCTCTTTTATAGTCATCACTTTCTTGACCTAATGGGCCTCTCTATGGATGTCCAGGCCCATTAGCAAAATTGGTTACTCCTTCTCTGTGTATCTCATCCGTACATGACACATGGAGCTGGAGCACGTGCAGCTTACGTCACTTGTCCATGCAGGACGCGTGGCACACCATGAAACACTTCTTATGAGGACCACAACTTTCCCTTGGATAGTAACGTGAGGAAGTAGGAGCTCTAGTTGACCTGAAGAAAAGAGTTGAGCAAGGCATGCTGAAGGATCGAGCTGAGCAAGGCATGCTGAAGAGTCCAGCTGAGCTGGCCACGCTGAAGGGTCGAGCTAAGATGAGCACGCTGAAGGGACGAGTTGAGCACGCTGGCAGGACAGTCTGAGCTGGTCATGATGAAGGGACGAGTTGAGCACGTCAGCACGTTGAAGGGACAAGCTGAGCTGGTCACGCTGAAGGGACGAGCTGAGCTGGTCACGCTGAAGGGACGAGCTGAGTTGAGCACGCTGAAGGGACGAGCTGAGCACGCTGGCGGGACAGTCTAAGCTGGTCATGATGATGGGACGAGCTGAGCACGTTAAAGGGACGAGCTGAGCTGGTCATGCTGAAGAGGCGAGCTGAGCTGGTCATGCTGAAGGGTGGAACTCTCGTGACCTGAACACTCAAGTTGAGCTGGATATGTTAAATAGTCAATGTATAGTAAATTCCATGTGGTATAGTCCTTTATACCAGTCCACAGTCCACCAAACGTCAAGTCTGTGAAGGCGTAGACGTTTGTTCTTCATAAAGTCGACATGTATCAGTCCAAGACTAAACTGAAAATTTAAAATAAGTTAAGGGACCGGGGGATGTATTAAGCCAAAAAATTAAGTGATGTGATGCATTAAAAATATTAATTTAGTATTTAATCTAAATTTTTGTTTATTGAGGAGAGGATTTAATCAAAAATATTCTTGCCTTCAAAAAAAAATTTGTTTATTGAGGAGAGGATTTAATCAAAAATCTTGCCTTAAAAAAATAAAATATATAAACAATATTTTTTAATATATAGACAAAATGATAATAGTCATCATAAACACACACACATAAATAGATGGGATTCAAATCTCAGTCGCGATGTTTTGCCAAAAAAGTTTGACGTTTTGTCAAGATCATAACTCAATTGACAAAAATACTGAAATTACTAGGTCGAACATTACTAGATTGAGGTTCGAACCCGACATCTCGACTTATGTGTGTCAATTTACGATTCAAACGGTACTTACTCTATGCTTATATTTAAAGAGATATATGATTTTAGGGTGACTTTTTTATTTAAATTATTAATTTAAAAAATATTTGAAACAATTAAATGGATCGATGAAAAATGTTTGAAACAATTAAAATAAATCTTATTTGACAAAAATATAATCAATCATTACATATTTTAATATTGATATTTTTTTTTACATACAGTTAAGCACAATAGAAAAATGGATCGAATAGCATATTAATGTCCATCTTTCCGCTAATTTCAATAATGTAAAACAAATGAAATGGAAGAGATGAGTATAAAGTCGAATGAAAAGGTGAGCGGATTGCAATAAAGATTACATTTATTGTTTAAATATTTTATGATGGAGCATAATAATTTTCTCATTCTTTTATTTTTTATTTTTATGAGAGAAAGTTTAAGTGAATTCTAACAACTCACCAGGATCAAGCCAATGCCGTTAGCGGCAGTAGAATTAATGACTTTACGAGTGACTCACTATCGTACCAACTGAATCAATTTTCATTAACATAAAATTTTCATTTCGTTGTTTGTAAATTGACTCAAACACGATGAGTTATAAACTCCAAAGGATGGGTCTAGTGGTAAAAAGACAGGTCTTGAATCCGAGAGAACCCGGGTTCGAGCTCCGCTAGTGCCTTTGGAGGGAGGTAAATGTAAATACCTATGTAAGTGCTCTTTGAGCCCGAAGGTCTTCCCTGCCTTGGACTGGGGCACCATCCCCTCACCCTAAAATTTATATGTAACAAAAAAAAACACAATGAATTATAAATTTTTATTTCATATTTATCCTTATTTAAAAAACATTAAAAATGCACATCACACCATAAATTATAGAGCAATGCATTTTTTTTAGAGCACGATCTGATATTCCTTTTTTTAATTTCATTGTTTTTTAAAAATCTAAATGAATGTAGAGATGCAGCATTGAATATCAATAATGTTAAGCATTTGCATGAATATAAAAACATTTCAACAAAATCAAAAACCTTCAATGTCAAGCATGTTGGTAACGACATTTACAGATGGGCGAAGATTTTGCATGAAGAATGGATGTAATAAGCTCACAAAAGGATAATTGAGGAACAACGTGATAAAAGTAATTAGGAAAGTAACAAAAGATAGGATATATAATTTTGCATAATGTGCACAAGCAAATTAATCTTGTATCCTCCACACATTTTTTTTTAATAGAAAAACATCCTTATAACATTTTATTAGATATTAAATCACAAATGCATCCACTAAAAAAAAAATCACAATTCTCGCGACCTTAACTCAGTTAGTAGGGGTATTGCATATTATTTGTAGGGGTCGGGGTTCAAACCCTGGACATCTCACTTCTCCACATTTAAAATGTGTGAGTTCTAACCACTAGAGTACTTGACAAAAAAAAAATTACAAATACATGATGACACATTAATAAAGGTATGAGTGTTAGTTAAATATGTGGCTACCCGCAATAAGGCGTGAGCGACCTCACTTGTTTGCATAGATTTCTACAATTATTCATAATAGTTATTATGTATTGTGTAATGTCTATGTTGCCTTGTTGAAAGGAATCCATCACCTTCTTTGACTCAAGGTCATGCACCTATAATAACGCATAGTATGGCTCCAATGCTTTCCCAATATTAACCGAACACAACGAGGAAAACCAAAGAGTCTTTCCGATCACGAAACAACTGTTACCTTCTCGGATACACATACCAGTATTCACCTTATGGTGATACGAGGAAAATGAGGCGTTTATGTTACACTTGTACTGTATCGGAGTCGGTTTCGACTGTCTCTGCCCCTAGCACCATTCAGTTATATATGCACACCATTTCTAGTATTCAAACTGCTATGTCCATTTGCTTTCATCATCTTGGTCAATCTCCAAACTTCAAAAAGAGGGGTAGCACTCTCCAAAATTTGGTTACTTGTTTCATCAACATGTTTCCACAATCTCATATTCCTGCTTTTCCATATGCTCCCCAGAATTGTGGCAAAATGTTCCCACTGAGGCTCATGTAATCACTGAAGAAATTGGAAAATTACTTCCTCTACATTATGACGATGCTTTAAACAAACCTCACCAATTGACTACTCTCTAAACCTGCACTGCAAGAAGGCATTTAAGCAAACCATGGATGTTACCTTAATTGTTAGCATTACAAACCACACAATTGACAGGGCATGGAATGCATGCCCTTGCTGATTAGACTCGCTCGAGTGGGAAAACAACCCATATATAAGCTCGCAAAACCAAATTCTTCACTTAGGAGGGAGGGAAGGGGGGTTCTTCAAATTCCACTTCACTGCTTGAACATCTCACATGAAACGTTCTACAATGATCTCCGTACACAACCTATATACACTATGAACGGGTAATGACCATCATTCTCCTCTTTCCAAGCCATTTTATCCTCCATTACTTGATGAAATATAAGAGTATTAATGGGGCAACATTCTAATCAAACAATTGGAGAACCAATAATGATTTGCAAAGTTTTGTTTGAATGATCAATAAGGTCGCTAACCTTAGCATTTAACAGTTGTACACCACCTAGACTTGTGTCATAATGCTAACACAATCCTTCAACCAAGGTTCACCAATTAGGGGAATATGAGATCCAAACTCAATGCATCGAGTCCAATTTCTTACCACTAATTTTGCACTAAAAATGCTCCGCAAAACATACCTCAGATTGTGACCAAGCCTCAATCCAAGAAAGTAACTATTGGGATAGCATCTTACTTTAAACTGACATGACACACGACTGTGATCTTTGATTTGAAATTTCCATCCTTGATTGTCGAGCATAGTTGCATTAAAAAATGTGAGGTCTTTGAATCTCATGCTTTGTAGTTCTTATGTACTGATAATTTATCCCATAACATCCAATTGATACCTTCGTTGAAGGATCCATTATGCCCCCACCAAAAGGCAATCAACATCTTTTCAATAGCATCAATAAGAGAACTTCGAAGAAGGAATATGCTCATAACATATGATAGTATTGACAACAAAGCGAATTTTATCATTATCTCTCGCCCTGTTCTGGATAAGAATTTACTACTCCACGATTTGATCTTTTGCCAAACTCTATACCTAGTGAAATTTATTGTTGTATTTTTACTTCTTCAATGAAACCATTTCCTCATTCACCGCCTTCAACCATTCCTTACTTTATTTGCTCTCAAATGCTTCCTTAAAAGTTTTTTGTTACGAGTCTTGCAATTCTTCAACCGCATTTAGAGCATAACAAACCAAGTCAACATAACCATATCTTATAAGTGCAACAATGGCCCTCCTTTCTCTATCTCTAGCCAACAAATAATCAAGATCCATTTTCGCTCGTATATTTCAGTCGAAGTTGATGAGTCAGATCCTCCTCATCTTCTCTTTCTTGTTTAATTTGAAGCTACACTTCTAATTGAGTTCTCTCTACTGTTGTTTAGGTGTCTTTAGTCCTTGTCCTTGCACCTAAACCTCATGTGGGTCTCATCAAAGTAACATCTTGCTTATAATGACTCTCGATCTTCCATCATATTCCAACTTCCACGTTTTGTAAACCCTTACACCATCTGTATAACTAATGAAGACATTTTTCACAGTCCTAACTTCAAGCTTGTCTTGCTAAATGCATTCAACACAATACTAGAAACTTTACCCTTCAAAGCTCGTAAGGTGTTTTAACAGCTGCTTTAGTTGGTATTCCGTTCATAATTTAAGCTTCGCCTTTAATTAGTGCCTCTCCCTAGAGTGATTTTGATAAGTTAGAATGATATATCATACTTCTTATCATATCTTCAAGAGTTCTATTTGTTATATGTACACCATTCATGGTAGAAGAATCTCACATGCTGTATTTTAGAATGGTCCAACATTAATTTCTCTTGCCTCTCACAAACTCCCCCTCCCATGCAAACACTATAGCTTCCCATCATCCCATTTTAGCCAACAAAAAAAAAACTCATTTTATTCAATGCAACCTGAAAGAGACGAGTGAATAGATCCATCAGTGCAACCTTTTCATGTTAAGCCTCATTGGCACACCGCTCAAAATCAAAAACCAACAATCAAAATTTGCCTCCAACATCATTAGATCTTTATATAACTTCCTAATTTTATCGTGATAGTTTTTCATTCAACTCATACCAAAAATTATTATAGTAAACTTTTTTTTTCCCTTATTCCAGATGAATTTAAGATAATTTACAAAATTTAACAATTTTTTATTGTTATTAAATTTAACAAATTTACATGAGTAGTAAAATGCAATCTCTTATTTAAATTATAAATGATTATTTTGCTTTTTCTTGTCATTCTTCATCTAAATTTGAAAGGGAAAAACACCTTCTATACACAACCAATAGTTTGTTTTTGAATCGTTATTCCAACTTACCAATTTTCCAAAATATAAGAGCAAAATAATCGACTTTTTTTTATGTAGCGAAATACTAATTGTCCTGGAAATAAAACTCACAACCACATCACCACAGTACAAAACATAACCATATCAACACTTCCACATCCCTAACTGCCCAAGTATTCCAACAACTCCTAATTTTTTTTTTTTTAAGAATTCAAACTAGTCCGTTGAAATTGACAACAAAGAGAATTAAAACTTTGGAAGAAGCGCATGTCTCAGGCCAACAGCCAACAACAACTCCTAATTGATGTTATTCATTCATTAAACATTTGTGATGCATTCCTTCGCTATAAATAGCATCACTCGTACAAATTCACTGTTTTCTTACCTTTCCCATTATAAGCCAAAACTTCCAAATGGGAAAATAAAAATCTTAGACGTATGTACAAAGTGCATATGACTCGAGTGGCATAAATTGAATATGACCAATAAGGCTTATGCAACTTTGCCCTATAATCAACTATTCAAGTAAACTAGAGAAAACGCATGAAGTATATATATGTCTTGATTTATTAATAATGCAGATTATGAATCTAGCTATAAGACTCTCACGACAGAAGAAGGAATGACCATCTACATGTATATTGTATAGCTCCATCCGAGAGTCTTCGTAGCTTGATCATGACTAGAGATCCCATTACCCATAATGACTCAACACACTATATGGATTGCAACCAACTAAGATACTGAATATCGATTTTCTTTTTCCCACCAAAGATGCACAATATAAAGTTAACTAATGAACAAAAAGAGATTAATATTGTAAATGATACGTGTTGATACAAATTAGTTTTACCGTTTTTTTATATTACCAAATGAATTGATGATTAAAATGCAAATAATACATGCATGTGCGGATTTGATTGGGGTTTCACCACCTGTGGGATTGAGAACCGAGACTTTTACAGTGGAGCAGACAACCCTCAAAGAAGCGTCAAACAAAGTGACCAAACATTAAAAAACGTATTCTGACGGTCAACAAGTTTTTATATCATCTATATATGTTTGACACTTATTTTGACTTCATAAAATCAGAGGTCGTTGACATTCTACATAAGGTTCAAAAGGTCGATGCATAACAATATTGTGTCTATTAAGTCCATGAATGTTGTGTTCACGATGATAGATTTTTTATACGTTTTGCTAGAGTTCTAATAGATATATGTCTCCTAAAACTAAAAATTGAATTTGAGTTGAAAAAGAAGATTATGCTTTTCTTGTTAATATTGAATATAAGAATCCCACCACTCTTTTGTTTCACATTGACATTGCATTGGTCATTCTTTTTCCTCTTTTAAATATAATGTTATAGTGGATCAAGAGAAAGAGAAAGTGGTCCTTCAAGAGAAGCCTAAAAATCTAAATGGGGGTTCTTAGTATTGATTGTTACACTATGTGCCCCAACTGAAATCTAAAAGGGGGTTGTATAGGTTTCGTTGATATTTTTTCAACATAAAAAATGTTTTATAAAACTTTGGACGATTGAATTTATTTCCATGCAAGTATCTAAATCGATTGCAAAACACAATACAATTAATAAAATAAAGCTAACCAAGTACTTAAAATCTTTTCTTCAAAAAAAAAAAGTACTTAAATTCTTAAATCACTAATTGATAATGAATTTAATTAAGGTTCTAACTACTTGAATAAGATTCAACACATTTAATCGTAACATTGTTTTTGTAATACTATAGCAATTTTGATGAAAAGACAATATTTTTTTCCTTCAACTTTTGATAAGCTTTTCCTTCAAGAAAACCATTCTCGTCATTTTCTAGTTCATTAGTTTAAAGCTTTTACTTGGTTAGAGTGCTCACTAGAAGAAGATGTTGCCTTTTGCTTCCATATTATTTATTTTCTAGTTCATTAGTTTAAAGCTTTTCATGTTCTTTTTTTACTTTAAATTGGAGAAAAGTAAACAATAGAAGAGATTGTGGTTTTTTTTTATCTCATATAGAAAAAGTCTTAACTCTTCACACAACGTTGATGCTATGAAGATTTGAGAAGCCACTCTCGTAAGATTGAAAATGTTCTATCCAAGAAAACCTAGCAACAAATAATGAGTAATCGATTACAACTTAAAATATTTGTTGATGTTGTTAGATGTTTAACATTTCAAGCTTGTGCTTTTAAAGGACATGATGTATCATTGAGATTTAGAAACCGAGGCGGTTGCTATCAAATGATAAAGATTTCATCTTCTTACAATAATAACAATATGTTGGTTAGTTCTTTTTATATTTGTTTGACAATACTAATGTTGGATATACATCTTATAATTTCTTTCTTCTGTAAAAAAATAAATACTTATAATTTCTTTAATTTCTTGTGTATGTTTTGCATTTGATTTTTTTTTTTTACTAAATTATACTTTTAAACTTGATTCCCTATAAATTTAATTCTTGGCTCCGCCCCTACCCACGTTAAGTATTGAGCATAACAAATTAACATAGAATTAAAAAACAAAATAGCTTCATAAACTTTGACAGAGGCACCAAATCACTTGCAAAATATATTGCCTAAACCTCATGCCAAATAGTTGTTTGTCATAGTTGATTGATTAATTCACGTAATTGTTCTATGCTATAATAGAGTTAATGAATATATTATAACTAAACTAATAAGAGATATATACATGGGTAGCTATAGGTATTAGTATTTGTTTAAAGTTCATTTATAAATGTGTTATGCATTGACTGCAATATTGTACATGAAAAAGTACAATAATCGATATTAAGGTTTAATATTGTATCAGTCATATCTTGAGAAGACTCTCAATGGTGGTATTTACAGCCCTCTACGGGCCTGACTTATCATGACTTAAGTAGTAAGTAATGAGGGTACTTAGGTCTTTATGCCGAGCTCAATAGACTTTTAGAAGCCAGCTAAGGAGGCGCCCTAGCTAGGCCATAGAGCCCTTTAGAAGGGCGTTGAGACCTCTAGGAAGGTCCTTAGACCCTTTGGGAGGACTTCTAGGTCCTTAAGAAGATATTGACGGTCCAAATATTATATAATTTTTCTAGCTAACTATAGACAACATTATAATTATAATTATTTTTAAATAATATTTTGAGCCAGTAGTTAATAGAAACCAACTTAAAACATGAGTTTTTTTTAAGACAATTTGTAACTGTCCGACTTAAAATGTGTTTAATGGATCATCTCCTTGTCATCATTCTCTTCTTCTCCCTCCTTTTCCAATTTGTGTCTATCTATCTCTGTCACTCGATCTTATTTCTAAATTTATTCATTTATTTTTTTACTTTTCTTGATCTTTTGTCTAAAATCTAGAGAGAGAGACAGATACAATTTTGTGAAAAGGGAGAAGGGAAGAACAAGGGTATCTTAAGGTGTCACTCATACTACGATATGAGAACATTTTAAGATACTTGCAGGAAAAGGTCCTAAGAAATTGACTTAAAATATCTTTTCTACACAAGCGATTAGTGTCTTAAAAAATGGAGCTTTGTAGGACCGCACATCTTCACACACTTTCATTGGTTTGAATAATATTGTAAATTATCATAAACATGATTGTTATTAAAAAGAAACTGTTATTCTATGTCAACCAAGAAATTGTGTCCTCATACAAGTTTCCATTTTTCTATTTCGTTTAGGCAATAACTATTTATATAGAAAAAACCTAGAACGATTCCTAGCCAAATAGATACATGCATATGCATTGATCCACTATTATATGTTTTGAGTTTTTTTTTATAATATGTTTGAGCTTGACTTCTAAACATTGTATAAAAAAATCTTGGCTGTTTATATGCACCATGCATATCCATATTTGTATGGTAACATGTCTCTTATCTTCGTTGTACTTATGCGATAATTTTGTAAATATAAATATCACAAATTAAGGGATGGTGGGGCACTTCACTACGTACACTTTGTAAGTTTGGATATATGTTGCACAAACATATACTCAACGTCAATAAATAATAATTGATGAAAACCAATAAGAAAATGAAGCTTACAAGACGATGAACTAATCACGTCACGTCGCCAGCATCTTTGTAACGAGAAGAGAACATGATGTTTGGAATTCAATTAGAATATTTTTTATTTTACAATTATCTATACTAATTATTTTTTTGGTGATATTAGCTATACTAATTTTAAAACATCATTTTGAACTTTGAGAAATGAATAAATGTAGCAACTAGCTTATACTATACTATGATAAAACATGACTCGGGAGAAAGTGGATGACCGCGCGCATGGCACGACGGGTACTCACCGTCCAATGTTTTAATTATATATTCATGCATAGTAGGAGAAATTTTATCAATAGGCTATGACAATATAATCTGCAAGATGTGATATACAATTTGTACACACACTTATTGTTTCTAGCAACCAAATACCGAGTTATAGGAAAAATTATAGCAATAGCCAATGGCTTAATGGGACGCTTGCAAAATATTTTCTTCAATCTATGAATTATCAAAGGGGGAGGAAAACCTAATTTAAGAAGCCCATACACATTCTTTAAAAGTGTGGTTTAGGGTTTCATAGTGAAGATTACGCCTGGGGCATACAATGGGGCAATTAATACCCTCAAATTGTGTTTTGGGAACTTAATTTTTTCAAATTTTAAATCCACTTGGGTTGTTCTGGTGGTATTGGCTTAGGACCTGGGAGTGTGCTCCTCCTCGAGGTCTCAGGTTCGATTCTCTCCATTGACAATTTCAGTGGACTAATTTAGCTTCTTCAAAAAAAAAAAATCAAATTTTTCTTCCATGTAAGATTTTCAGAATTGACATTAGAGAATCCTTTCCTTATTTTTAAGGTTCTAGACTTCAATGAAATTGATATGTCCGGTGAGGAACTAGTGGAGGCAACAGTAGTGGAATGTACTCAGGTACGGTGATGATGAGTCTTCGCGGTGGGACGTAAAGTGTATGTAGGCACGTTGGCACTTCAACGCTCAAGTCGGTGTAGAAAATGAAATGGAATATGTAAAAGGTGTTGGAAAAGTAAATCGTGCCTTGGGGGTGAAGTTAAGTCACCCTTATATAGGTGTGTGTGTGAATAACCGTCTTCGTGAAGTGTGGCGCTTCATCAGGAGACCGTTGGGAGACACGTGTACGGTGTCTGATGCACGAGGACGTGTTTAGGTGGAGTAGCGTGCACCATAATTAGGGTATTCGCCCAAACGATGTGCGTTGATCGTCGGGCCAGAACAGAAATGATACCACAATTTCACACTATAATTGCCAAATTTATCCATTGGACAGTAAAAATCATCTTCTATACATCATAGAACTTGAGGTGTTAGGTTAAATGGTACTTCTTCCGTCTCAAAATAATTGTCTTTTTTGTATTTTTTTCACCGTCTCAAAATGATTGTCACTTTAGATTACCAACGAATCATTTATTATTATTTTTCCACAATTATACTATTATTTATTGAATTTTATCCGGCTTAAGATTTTCATAACATTATGTAAAGAGAGTTTTACAATTTTGAATGACTACCTCAAACTCAATATCACCGTGTCTATGGGACAAAAAACTATTTGTCATTCTCTTAACATCAAACTCAAAATCTATGGGTCCCAAACTTAACTCATGAACTCATTCTAGAGCTGATAAAAGTCCAAGGGCTTCTCCAATGTGATATTCAATGTTAATATAAAAATTATTAACACTTACATTCAATCATATCTTAGAAAATTAATAATTGTGAGAAAATAGCACATCAAATTAGCATAAAAAAATAGATAAACCAAAAAGTTAAAATGAGATGGGGAGTCCTGACCCATTAGCCCACATGGGTCGAGGTCGAATGCATTGAAATGCAGTCCAATAATAATGGGTTAGACTTGTTTACCCATTTATGTATTCGGGACCCTTAGGCTGGAGCAGGTTGGGTTGTGTCAACCCATTTGATAGCTCAAATCGCTAGTGATTTAACTCTTACAACGATAGAGTTGGGTGAACTGCGATGCTCGCTAACACTTAAGATTTAGTAGTCGTTGTTTTGCCACCTTTACCAATCATTGCTTTGTTATTTAAAGAGTGCAAAGGATCAGAAGAAACGGTGTTACGAGAACTTTGTCCCCACAAACGACGTCATTGATCTTGAACACGATTAGAAGAGACAACCAGAGCGGATGCTACTAAGGTGATACGAAGCTTGATGGTGGTTCTTCTCCAATGTAGAGTAGTGTATCTGCAAAGACACTCCAGCGCTCAAGTCACTAAGATCTCAAGGTGTATTGAGACTTTTCTCAAAATAAGTATGTGTATACAATGGTTGCTCTATTTATAGATTGAGTTAATATTTGTTTACCCCCCGCCATTTAGGTGGATTTTGGTTTACACTCCTCAAAAATAAAAAAATTGGAGATTCTCCCTTTACATTTAAAGATTATTTAATTTTAAACTCTAATGACATGTTAAACTTTTGTGGCAAGCTGACTTGGTGTTTTCATGAAGATATATCATTATTAAATAAAGTGAATAAAAATTAAAAATGCCAATAAAAAAATTTAAAAAAAAACTTTAAAAGAGAATACGAAACTTGTTTCTTTTACTCGGCTTCATCTTCTTCAATTTTCCTTTTTATTTTTTTTTGGAATTCCAACATATTTAATTGAGATTACTTCCATTTATGTTACAAGGAATTCAACATATTTAATTGAGATTACTGCCACTTATGTTACGAGATTTGGTTAAGGAGCGAAAGACAACATATTTATATTCTCCGGTAAACCACCACTCTTCTTTGTTCGTGGTCCTCTTTTAGAAGGGTTAAATAAGTTTTTCGTTCTTATAAATATAGCAAATTTTGATTTTAGTCCTTAAAAAATTAAACTGAATGTTTTTATCCTCACAAATTTTTTTGTTTTGTTTTTCGTCCTTAATGACCATTTTATGTTAATATAAATGGCAAAATTATAACTCTTTCATGTTCAAATTGTATCTATGTTATGTCCGTTTATTATATTTGACATTTATATATTCATATTGTGTTCAAAAAAACGTTAAAATTATATCCATTAAGGAGCAAAAACAAAATAATTTTTTTTGTGAGGATGAAAACATTCAGTTTAATTTTATAGTGATTAAAATCAAAATTCGTTATATTTATAGGGACGAAAAACTTATTTAACCCTTCTTTAAATGAACATATCAAAAGGATGAATATTTTAAATCAACAAGTTTTGATTTTTTAGTTTTTTTTTCTTTTCTGGATTTAAGTTTAGATCTGACTTTGATATCAAAGAACAAGAAAGTTAAAGAGATTTTGAAACTGATATGATTTTTCAATTTTGGAGAGAGTGATTTTCTAAGTGAATGAATATTAAGAGACTTTCTGTTGCTTGATGATGTAAAGAATTTTAGAAATTTTGGCATGAGAAATTTTGACGAAGATGAAGAAATTTCATGTTTGCTTCTTTTCATTTTGACCTATGATTTAATTTATATAAAAATAATTAATAATATTTTTATTTTTATAATCTGAATTTTTAATAATCTTTATGATTTAAATTAGTTTTTTAGTTAAAAGAAAAGCCACGTAATATTGAAAAAAATAAAAAGGAAAATAAATTATCCAATCAACATCTCACGTCATCCATTGTGCATACTCACATGCCATCGGTGTACAAAATCAAAGAATCTTGATATGACAAAAGGGAGAATCTCAAACTTTTTATTTTATAAAGGTGTAAACCAAAATTCGCTCAACCTGTAGGGGGAACATATATTAAAATTTTTCTATTTGCACGACATATATTTCTGGTTACACCTAAAATTTCTTAAAAGTTTTTAATAAAAAAAAAATTGCCCTTTTATATAAATTCTCTTAAAACCTTGATCTTATTCTTTGTCACTCTCTTTCACCACAAACGATCAAACAATCCTGATGTTCAATCAATCTCTGTGGAAGATTAAAGAGTGAATCAGAACATTTTTCATTCATACTCGATTGCATATAAGTAAATGAATTTCTTCTTCTTTTTCTATAATGTTGGTTTCAATTTTTCCTTCTCCTTGTTCAACTGCACTATACAACAATTTCAATGTTGTTGTTAACTTAAATTCAGTTTAAGTAGGTTCATGTAAACTTAGGTCCCGTTTGGTTTGAGCTTATTTTGAGCTTATGAAAATTAGATTATGTAAATAAATAAGCTTTTATTTTAATTTATAAGTTCTCACTAGCAAAAATCGTATCTTCATAAACTGTTTTTTCATAAACAACCTTAAAAACTTATAAATAATACATAAAAACTTATTTATTTGCATAAGCTGTTTTATATAAGCTCGAAAATAAGCTAATCCAAACAGGCCCTTAGTTTACATAACCTACTTAAACTTAGTTTACATGACCTACTTAAGCTAAATACATACTTAAACTGAGATTACGTAGAATCATTTAAAACCTAAGTTTACATGTACATACTTAAACTGAGTTTAAGTAGAATCATTGAACAAGGTTGAACATTTAGATGTACACTTAAACTCAGTTTACATGACCTACTTAAACTAAGTTTACATGACCTACTTAAATTGATTAAGTATGTGCACTTAAACTCAGTTTACATGACCTACTTAAACTGAGTTTACATGAACCTACTTAAATTGAGTTTAAGTATGCACACTTAAACTCAATTTACATGACTTACTTAAACTGAGTTTAAGATTAAATTACAGTAGAATACATAAACAAGAAAACATAAATTGAACCCAGAAAAAACTTAGAATGAGGGAACCCATGACAAGAAAAACATAATCGATCAAAGAACACAACTTGCTAACCTTATTTGCTTCGAATTTTCTTTGAAATCTTACATAGAAGGGATAAATCTGATTGAAGAAGAAAAGACGGAAGATGCGTTTTGGGGTGTAACCAAGAAAGAATGAAGAAGCTTTTTGAAAATTAAATTTTATACAAGGGTAATTTTGTCATTATGGGGTGTTACCAGGATTATATAGGGTGTAATTAGAAAAACTCCATATATTAACCCTTGTAGATTTCCAACTGACAACATGAGTATGAGTGTTTTGACATTTATACCCTTTTGGCACGAGAGACGGGCAACCATTTGATTACTTGAAGGTAGAGCTGTCAAAATCGGCGGCCCGACCCGTTTAGGACTGGTCCTAACGGGCTTCGGGCTTCATCAGGCCGAGCCAAAAAGCCCGGTTGAAAAACGGGGTTGAAATATACCACTTGAGCCCGGCCCTACCCAGTTCGCGGGCTAACGGGCCGACCCGTATTAAAAATTATA
>Ga0228711_1006428_pt1 | contig 17472 bp, 14 predicted proteins | sample MedpolnodulmetaG_2_FD_177996 | JGI IMG/M metagenome (GOLD analysis project Ga0228711, IMG submission 177996) | Root nodule microbial communities from Medicago polymorpha collected in Santa Monica, California, United States - brown nodules | ecosystem: Host-associated > Plants > Roots > Nodule...
ATCAAAGCTCATTTGCATAACTCCAACCTGTTTCATCTCTTTTCAAATTCGACAAGAATAGAAAATAGATAATCAATAAAGAAACAAACAAAAAATTAAGCAAATGGAAAATAAGTTATTGTTGGGTGAAATTGGGAATAGATTTGTGACAAATAGAAGAGATGGTGTTGAAGAGTTATGGAAGAAGGTAGATGTCGATGGATGGAGATCAGAGAGAACATGAGCGATGAATTGAGAGGGCAAAATAAGAATTTTAATGTTAATCATGATAGGATAACTCTAACCCACCAAAAACTAAGGATAAAAATTACAAAAGCTGAGTAGGATAGGATTAAAAATAGGTTTAAGTTATCATTTCTTATTGACACACCAAACAGAAGATTGAAACAGGATATGATAGTATTATCATATCTTGTCTTCTTATCCTGTGCACCAAACGGGACCTTAGGGTTTTATATGATAGTAGTTAAAACTCAACTTTTTAATGTCCAAATAACATCATCATTTAATAACGTAAGGACTCTTTGTGGTCTCAACTATCAAGCATACCAAACCTATGAAATGGTTTTAAACAACTCAGTTTCTTCTCTTTCTCTGTGCTTACCCCTGATAAATAGTGTTGTATTGATTTAATGATATTTTTAAATGGTGATCAAGATTTGAGGGGACTAGAACCTTGTCGTTAAGTTTAGAGTTAAAAAAAAACTTTCATTGATCAAATTCATGGTGATGCAGATTGCAGGAACTTCAATTATTATTTATTAACAGTGATTAGGAAGAAAAAAAAATTGCAAAACAACATTTGGATGCTGATGATATATATGATTAATGATTCCCTATAAAATCCGCATCTTGATAAAGTTTGGCCAAAAGAAAAAGACATTTTGTATTTGTACATGACTTTTTGGACTTAGGGGCATATACAACTTGAGGCTATTGTTTGTTAATCCCAATAATAACATAAACATTTGGCGCCAAATTTCAACCCACTCTTCACTCCCTCTTTTTCACCAAAATATTGGCGCCAAATCCATCCAAATATTTTTTCTTGAGTTTTTTTTTTAGGGATTTTTTTTGAGTTAATGAGCATGTTTGTTATAGCTTTTTAAGAAAAAAAAATCACTTTTTAAAACAAAATAATCACTTTTAAGAGTATTGCATACGTTTGTTACAATTTTAAAAAAAAATCAAAATCTAAAAACAACTTCTCAAAAAATAAGTTTTTTTTAGAGGAAAGAGAAAATTAATTGTCAAAAGATTAAACTAATTTTGTAAAAAAAAAATTTGTTAGAAGAGATTTTTACTGAAGAGATACAAATGATTTTTGTATAGGCATGTATTAATGATTAACTTGGTAGGAGAAGGGAGAATTTGTTAGCATCAATGATAAATCTTGAACATTCTTCTTAATATTCGTTCAATATAGAATTAGAATAATTTAGTTTTATTGTTATCATTATAAGATTATATGATGTGTTACTATTTGAACAAATTAAAGAATAAGCTCTCTTTACATATTCTTTTTTTTACCAAAGCTCTCCTACATGTTATAAACTATTTATTTGTAAAATAATTATAGTGAAATTCAAGACTGCAATGCAAGTATTTCCTCCATCTCTTTACATGTGTTATAAACTATTTATTGTTATTTTTTTTAGGTATAACTTATTCCTATGAATCATCTTTCCTAACGTAGTATTATTTTTGACAGTTTTTTTTTCTTTCTTATATTTTGAAGTTTTACTAACTACATTTTTTTGTATAATTTATTTTTACCCTGTAAATTATTTTAGACTTATAATAATCAACAAAGAGAAAGAATTAATGAATGGAGCAATGGAATATATTGTACATCCAAAATTTGCATATTAATCGGCTATAATATCAAGTCATTAAACTCAAGTGGTTACTAAACTTCAATAAAGAGAAAATCATGTGAGAGAATTCGAGTTTAAATCTTAATTGAAATAATCATCCACTATAATTTACTTATTTTTTTACTCTCCTAGAGATTCCAAGAATCCAAGGAACTTCATGATTAAGAAAAAAAGAGTTCAACCAAATGTTGGTCCATTGATCACTAAAAAAATTGACTCATATTCCTCAAAACGATAGCTCAAATTTTATTGCCAATGAAATTTTCATTCATTAATACTTAATTGGAATTAATCATAAACAAAAAGTAATCAAATTACACGTTAAGACGGGAGGTAGTATCTTCTATAATTTACACATGTATCGAATAACTTATACATTAATAAACTATCAATAATTTTTTCCCTTAAAAAAAATGGTAATAGTCACTTTAATCCCTGAATATGTAATGATTAATCATTTTAGTCCTTCATTGTATCAAAATTTCAAAATAGTATCTGATTATGCATTCTGTTAGTCAAAATAGTCATTGACACTAAAATAACCTCTCAATGTTCACAATAACTCTTTTCATACAGAGACTAAAATGACAATAAACATGTATTTATAAGGACTAATATAACAATAAGTAAGTATATTGGAGGACTAATCTGACAATATTAATGAAATATTTTAACATTAAGGACTATTTTGACTAACAAAATGCACAATCAAGGGCTACTTTGAAGTTTTGGTACACTGAAGGACTATTTTAACTACTTATTAGAATTTCAAGGACCAAAGTGATTGTTACCAAAAAAAAAATATCAATAATTTTGTAATAATTCTTTAATTACCTTATATTTATATACCCTACCCAATGTTCAGCAATTTTCAAGGACATCTCTATGCTTTCCATTGGTTTCATGTTATTATTATATTATTTTAGTCTAGTTAATATATCGTCTTTGCTTATGTCACGAGTTTCCTCGGGTTCTCTCTTATGCCCTTTTCTCATTGGTTCCCAATCTTCTTTTCTAACACGCAACTTTCAACATCATACCCCCCTCTTTCACATTTAATACCATATCTTACTCTTTTCTCTTTCCATCTCTCAAAAAACTCTTCTCTTTTCCCTCTTCTTCCTTTCCTTCTCCAAAATTTCATTTCTTCATATTCCTTACTTTATAGTAACACATATTTATATTTATACAACACATATTATTCTATAAACCCTAGTCTTACATATTTAATTTTTTTGGGTTCAATATGGGGTACTCTGAGAAGGCACAAGTAGTAGAAGGAGGGTTTGAATCAGAAAATAATAGTAGAAAATGGGTTATAGCTGGAATTTCGTTACGTGCTCCATTGAAGCCAATACAAACAAATTATATTGAGAAGGAACAACAAAAAGAAGAAGAAGAAGTTGAAATTGAAATAGAAGAATGTTCAACACCAACAAATGAGGAATCAAAAATTCCAACATCATTCACATGTCCACCTGCTCCTAGGAAGCAAAAATCTTCTTTGAAGCGGAACTACCATGGTAGTGGTGTTATAAGAGAGTTTTTTAAAGCACCAGATTTAGAAAGCATGTTTATACGACATGTTGAAAGTGCTAATTGATTGTACTAAGGTGCAAAAATATATATGTAGTTGTCAATGTTTTGTGACTTTAATTTTTACCTAGCTATAACTTTTGTTATGTTGTGTACCTTAGTTAATTTCTCTACTAGTTTATTATGTATTTTCTTTTCTCTAGTTATAGAAGTTCAAAGATTAGGACTATTTTGTATAGAGTTGTTTCAATGAATAAAATTGTTTGTATGATTGAGTCTTGTTTTTCTTTTTTGAGTCATGAGACTTTATGTGATGAAATGTGAAATACTAGTTGATTTCTAATTAAACTAGGATGATTCCAAGTTGAACAAAAATTAGGGTTTGTTTCGAAGAAATTATATTTACTCATATTTAATTAGACATATATTAGGATGTATAAGCATTTTTGTCATAACATAATCTCACCAAAATAATTGCTCAAAAAACTTCAAATTTATATGAAATAATTTATTTATTTTTGTTGAACAACTTGATAAACATTGAATTGAATTATTTATTTATCTTTTTTACGTGTATTACTGTGCATGATCACGCGGAAAAGTGACAAAATTGAAGTCAAAATATTTATTATTATAAGGTAAGTAACCAATAATGGTTTAGTTGCCAAATACGAATTTGAAGAAGACAGACAATGGTTTCTTTTCAAAGAGGTTGGCTGATGCTGCACGGCTGCTTGTTTGATTGACCAAGATTAAAGCCCCACACACACATGACACACCACACGTCCTTACCTAGGTAGGTACCACTTTTTTTTTTTTTAGGAAGGTACCACTTTATTTAAACTCTGTTCTTATCTTTATCTTCACTTTTTAGAGTTTTATGTCTTACATTCTTACTTTGGATAGAAAATGCACCATACGTACCTATAGATACATAATTATCATTTTCGATTTAACTTATATACACTATTCTTATTGTATATGTTTTTTACATTATTGTTCAATCATGATAATTAATAATATTTGATTTTAATCAAAAACTAATTTTAAAGTCACACATATGAGAAGTGATAAAATTTCTTGAGAGGCTTAAAACATTGTGATTGATTATTTTATTAGACTAAGAAGAACTACATTCCTAAGCTAGAATACGACAAATTTAATTAAAATTTTAAGACTGAGATATGAATTATCTCACTTATATCCCTCAAAAAATAATTATCTCACTATATATTACTCAACTTTCACCTTTTCATTAAATATGAGATTTCTAACTAACATTAACACATCAACATTTTCTGATCTCTCGACTATGAGACCTTCTGAATGATTGACTCAACACCATGAATAACTTATACCCCCTCACGAGTCGGATCAAACTCGGGTACCCTTGTTGGATTATTGGAGCCCGGGAGAATCATCACATTGGACTTAGAGCAATCACACAAGTGAGTTAGACAGTACTCCCTCCGTCCTATAATACTTGACACAGTTGACCTTATTACGCATGTCAATGCATAACTTTGAGCTTAAATATCTTGAATAATATATTAGAAAAAATTATGAAAATTTGATATTTTGAAAATACTCATCGAGACGAATCTAACGACATCTTATATGATATTATTTATCTTTGTATATTAGTAAAAAAAATCGGTCAAAGTAAGTTAGGTCAAAATTGCACATTTTCAAATGAGTCATCTATTGCGGGACGGAGGGAGTATATATTTATTCAAAACTTTAAGACATTAAATGCATGAGTTCTTTAACTTATATATAGCTCATCATCCACTTTTTTTTTTTGTTGAAGGAATCCACTTTTATATTATAATGTGAAACTCTTACTCACACTTGTCATACAACAACAATCTTTGTTCCTTAAGTGTTAGTCTCTCACATCCTATATTTGCATCGTTGTTATTATCAACCGAACATGCATATTGACTACATTGTCATAAAGACTTTCCATACAAAGATCCAATACTAGGATCCCACTCTCACTTCCTTATTGTAAAAAATGCAATTTTAGTCGAGCGGTTTACATTTTTTTTTTGTGCGAAAATGTATGTGTGAGTTTGTAATTTTCTCCTTGTAAAAATTGCATGTTGAGTAACAAAATATTTTGTTGAAATATTATAGATGGAAGAATGAAGTGTGGAACTATAATAAATTTACTGTTTCAAAAAAAAAACTATAATAAATTTATGAGTTGTATTTTAGTTTTTCTTTTTAATTTCTCCGCGCATGTATGGAAAATCTTTTGTTGCTTTTCGAACAAGCAGTTGCACTCAATCAGTACTGGATTTTGATGGAGGCATGATGTTTACATGAAATGCATGAAAATCAGAAAGAGAAATTGAAATTTCTCTTTAAGAATATTATGAAACTAAAACGTGTTTTTACTTTTATAAGATCCATTTTTTTATAAGAAAAAATATTTAGGAAGTATAATTACTCTTAGTTTTGTCGCAAGACATGTAGCCAATCTGATGATATGCCATGATTGGTGGACAGAAAAATCCAATCAGCAAACATACTAATTTTGATATGATGGTTCATATAAAGACTTTTTTTTATTGGTCAAGCAGTTCATATAAGGACTTTAGTGTTGTGATTTTTTTTTTACAAACACAAAATAATCAATTGAATATGTGAAATTCAAGTTAATCTTATTTAATAATAAATCAACATTTTTAACATTTCCCTAAAAAAAAACATTTTTAACATAAATACAGTTCATTAACTTTTTTTTACCAATACAATATATTAACATGGGAATTTGACTTCTTTGACCATGAAAATTTGACTTATTAAGATGCCAATTATACAACAGCCTGAGATGAGCATGATTCATTTTTCTTATTATAAATTAACAATGAATTGATTCAAACGATAAAGAATTTAGACCCTTTAAGTAAGTGAGGTTTAGGTTCTGTATGGTAAAAATAGCGAATAGCTAATAGCTGATGGCTGATAATTTACAGCTGATGACTGATATCTGATAAGCTAATTAAAGTGTTTGGTAAAATCAGCGGTTAAACTAGCTGATAAATGTGAAATGACATAAAAGGACATTCTTAATTCATAATAAAATGTGTATTAATTAATATTTAAGATATATTTTACATATTAATAAATTAATATGTTATTTTTTTAGTCAAAATACTTAACTACTTTTTATTTTAAAAACAAAACAAAAAAATAACGAAAGCATAATTCAAATACAGAAATATTAAAAGAATAACAACAGCAACAAAAAATAAAAAAAAAGTTATCTAATAACAAAAGTTACAGCTAGTGGATAAAAAAAATTCGTAAAAAAATAAACCAATTGGATACTTATTTTATTCGTAATATATTTTAGTTCAAGAAATTTAATTCATGTTACTTAAAACTCAAACATTAGAAAGTACCGTAAGAAAAAAAAAACTTGTATTGCTAAATAAAAAAAATAATGATGTGACAAAAATATGGGATTGATGATTATTTCAGCATTGAAAATCTAACATGTTTCAGGTTATAATAAATTATAACGGGTAAAAAGGGATTTTAGATAAAATAGTTAAGGCAAAATTGGAAGAAAAACCAATAAGCTATAAGCTATAAGCTCAAACGCTACTTGGAATAGCGTCTGAAAAATAGCTTATAAGCTCGTGAAATAAGCTATAAGCTCGTTGTAAAAAACCGTTACCAAACAGAGCTTTTTTTGTCAGACGAACTTATAAGCTATCCGCTATAAGCTATAAGCTCGTTTTCTGACCTTGCCAAACAGAGCCTTAATCTCTATTTTTTATGTATGAATAAAATTTTGTTGGGAGAAAGAGAACCCACATATCTCCCTTGAATGAGTATGAATACAATTTTGTTGGAGGAGAGAACCTACATATCTCTCTCTTCAATGAATGTTGTTCAATAAACTCCTAAATTTCGTTTTTGACCGGGTCGAAATTTTCAATCAACTAATTTTATGTATAAAATATGATCGAAACGTATTCCGATCGACTTTTTTTTTTTTTTTTTTATCAAGATAAACAATTTTATTGACATATTGAACAACTCTATCCCCTTCAATTGAGCCCTCCCTGGCCCACATACCCTGGGTAAGGATTGATGGTGGGAAGGATCTATCCGTAATACTAGTGTAATATTAGCTAATGGATTCATTCATTCAAATGGTAAACAAACAGGTCACATGGAGGGAAAGATTAGAATCCTATGCTATAGTTGAACGGCCCCCCTTTTTTATCATAAAAAAATCTATGCTATTGTGATCACCAATAATTGGCAGGTTGAACACTATCATAAATAATAATGGGAAGTCATTGTTATCCTAACAAACTACATACACCACAAAGAAAAAAGCCAAATTACATCAAAAAAATCTTAACAAGTTTATATATACTTGTAGATTTTTTTATTCTCGTTACACCCCATATTTTCTCCGTAACAACATCAAAATCAAAATATTCAACAGTAATACCCAAAGTATCCTTAGCATAAACATACTTGAAATGAATTTTTGTAAACTTACTTGAACTAAGTTTGTGTAAGATCTAGAAATTCAAAATGTACATGTGATATGTGACCGAGTTTGTGTAAACCACACTTGAGCTGAGCTTATATAAATGTACTTTAAACCTAATTTATGTGAACATGCTTGAATTTGGTTAAAGTATGCACATGAATTACGTTCAGGTACGATTTTCAGCCATGAAAGAAATGCAAAAACTCATTCAACAAAAAATGTTTATGTACACTTTGTGTGAAATAAAGTTCACGTACTTTTTTCAAATTTTTTTTTTGAATCATACGTGAATATCATTTGCTTAAGCGTATCCCTATTAATCCGTAGAAATCTTAAAAAACCTAATCTCAACAACAAAGGAAGATAAGCATTTAAAAAGGTTACATGAGAAGACAAAATCGAAGATGCTTGCTGCGATTACTTCTTCATTTTCAAGGCTAGAAATGCTGCTACACATTTACATTTGGAGATATCATATGGTCGCAAACTCAGTTCACATGGATGTTCTGGTTAGTGTTTTGAAAATTTGAATTAGTTACAAGGATGTATTGGTCCTTTTGTTATGTTTAAAATGTAGCAGCAGGTGTAAATATATAAAAAGAGGGTGTAACTAGCAAAAACGGTATATACTCATGCAAGGTCCTTTTGTTATGTACTAGTGAGAATACATTCTCACTTTTTTTTTTTGACAAAAGAATACATTCTCACTTGATATATTGGTTCTTTCATTTTTTTCCATGAGAATGAAAGGAACAATTATGTACTTGTAACCTTATATTCTAGTGATATTACATTCTCACTTGATATATTGGTCCTTTTGTTATGTTTTGAATCATATTGCCCGTCATCCGAGAGGTCACTTGGTTGCAAGATTATCGTTCCACCTTAAGGTATCTGGTTCGAGACTTGGTCCGAGCGAGAAGAAGAGAGAAAGTTGATCATATTATCCAACATTATCGTGTAGTTGGCTATATACCACTAGATTAAGAAAGAAAATTACATCTATATAAAAACAAATTCCACATTAAACTGTTTTTAAATAACCAGGGTTACACACCACCATGGATTAATTAAGACAAGTAGTAATATTAAATGTTCAATTAGGTAGAATAGAACCACTTATTCAATTTTATTTTTGAAGAACCACTTATTCCACATAAAGAGGCTTAATGAGCTTGAATATCTCTGCTTTTGGAGCTTTCAAAGCTTGGCCATTAGACCATTCTGACTATGCTTAGCAGGCATGCCATTCTCCTTGTCATCCAAATCACCTGGGCTTGGTGGAACATCTACTGCTGGTGAGCAATTGAAAAATCCATGTGGCTGCATCATAAACAAATTGTGTATGTACATAATCAGATTCAATTCTGTTAAAAGGTTTATGATTTATCAAAGCTGAAGACAAAATGCAAATCTCAGATGTTCTGATTACAAGAACTTGTATATTTGAGCGCTAAGTGTTTCAATATCAAACTCATTTCAATTTTGGAAAGAAAGAGTGACAAAGACGCTAAGGCGGACGGAAATACCATAAGCATAAAGCCAATGTGCTCCACGGGCATAACAGGCCAGTCTTCCAATCGAGGAATGTGTGTCACCCCAAATACGTACCTGAAATATTTCCGCCAAATAAGATAATATTATGTAGGAAAATTAATGATAATAGGATCAAAGGCTTAGATGCATTTTTGGTCCGTATGTTTTCATCTTCGTCATGATTTTATAATAAACTTGTTTTTCATTTTAGTGTCTAATATTTGGTTCATATTCGATTAGTCTTCGGTCATTGAACTCATAAACCACAATCAGTGGCGGATCTAGACGAAAATATTGGGGGTTGCGGTAAATATGAACTAAATATTATAATTGAAATTCATAAAAGTTATATACAATTTCATCCAAAAAATAACTAGTGAAATCCGCCCCTGACCACAATCATGAACTAAAAGTGTGAACTAAGTGTGAACTAAAAGTGTCTCAGGGGTACTATAGTAGTTTTCTATATACAATTTTTTTTTTTATTAGGGGGTTCCACGGCACCTGGGGGTCTCAATAGAGATCCGCCCCTGACCACAATCATGAACTACCTTAACTACTTGTGATAAGCTCCAATTCATGCAAATGGATTATATAATCCATGCAGATATATTTTCTTTGATAGTTTGATATCATATTTTGAAAAAGAGTGAAGAAACTAACCAGAGAACGATGTCGGCTTCTTCCAATGGTCGATTTTGCTTAACCCAAGTAGCCAAACCCTCTCCCACGCGGGGATTTTGATTAGGGAACTCTCCACCAGGATGCAGTTCGTCACGTGCGTAAGGTGTAACCCATAGATTGTGCTTCAAGAAAGCTGCTCTTCTTAAAAACTTAGCCTCTGATCCAGCTAAAGGTAAACAATTTGAACCAGGAACGAGTTTGTAACCTGTTAGATACCCGGTTCGGTTTACACTCCTCGTGTTCCTAACCTAAAAACAGAAGATGTACTTGAGCAACTCTAGATAGACGCTAGAGACGGTGCATATGTTTGTAGGAAATGTGCACTTGGAAAATTTGAATAAAGATAAAGTAGTAGAACTAGAAGATTAACTAATCAGCTTAAATGCATTCTAGTGGCAATAGATGTTCATGAATATGATTTTAAAAACAAGATTGCATATTAATCTACAAGAAAAAATTGGTCTAATTAATTGTCTATACTTTCTTAATATAAGTGGATATGATACTACTATGTTGCAATTTTCTTGAACTAATTGCCTACCAGAATCATGAATTTCGTGCAACAAAAACAATATTTATTTATGTGAATATATTATGAGTGTAATGGAGATGCATTGACGGTCAATAATAACTCGTGATATTGCCTTGTAACGTAAGTCAGCTTTGTAATCAATTTGGACATTGGTGTAAAACTAGTTTTCACCGACAATGTATATTCTATTTTCTTATAAAATATATATAATATATGCAGCACAAAAACTTGGCAACATCTTCCATAACTTACAGAACAGATGAAGCATAGAACAGCAGCCAGATTTGAAAATATACAGATTGTCCCTGTTACAATTTCTACAGTGGAGCGTGATAGAGGAAAGATCATATAGGAAAAATAATTAACCTCTGATGATTTTTCTTTCCTTTTTTTGGGGATAAAAATGAAGGAATAAAAACTTACAATCCAATGACGAGCAGATAAAGGGTCACAATCACGCATTGCTTCTAATTCCGATTTTAGCAGTTTTTCCTCGGCATAAAATGCATTGTTGTGAACATTATTCTTTCCCGGCTCTTCAACTTTGACATTCACCTCAACAACCTGGGCAGACAGAAGGTGAATATCGGTTTATTTATACTTCGCCATTGTATAAGATCATCAGAATAAATTCTCACATAGTGATCGAAGAGGGATATAAAAAAAATTGGGGTCTCGGGGATTATGTTGTCCCGGTTTTTTTTTCTTCTTGAAGACTAAAAGTTGCTTTTATTTTTCTAGGAATTAAATTGGATTTATCAGGGATTAAAACAAGTCTCCATTCAAATTATAATAGCATGCTGACCTGATTAAATGCTTCACCGGGCTTGCAATCAACTGCCATGTCCATACGAGCAACGAAAAAGTGTTGATGGACAGGCGCATATAATCCAGGTGCAATAGTTGTGCCATATTTTCGAGTTTCACCTTGTTGCAATGCACCTAAGCTGAGAATTCCTGTGAGCTTGACCTCGGCTTCTATTTTTCCATCCTACAAGGAAGAAAGAACAAATACTTAATCACAGAGAAACTCAACTCACATGCTTGATGTTCAAACATTTGCATCTAACCGAAAGCCATGATTAGATGCTCGGAAAGAATTTCGGAATATCAGATAAGAAAAAGCAAAAATTCAACCATACGCTTGTTGAAAACATTAAAATCGAATATGCATTCACAGTCAGCATAATGATCCAAGTGATGCTATTAATCCAACTTTTGTCCTAATCTAGAGTACATTGCTCGATTCTTCCATTGAATCTCTTTGAATACTCTCTATACAAAAACTACCTGAAATATTACCTTCTATGCATTTAGGCATATTTGGATAAACAATTCAATTAAGTTCACATGTATAAGTTATTTCTATAATAAAAGGTAAAATTATTGAATGGTTCTACCAATGTAGTATAACAGACTGAGATAAATGCATGACTAATTGACTTGCCTGATAAAAGTGCCAGTAAAATCCATACTCATAGTTAGCAACAGTGCATATAAAAGACACTGTCAACCTTCTAGACCGTCGAACTTCAGCCAAACCTGTTCTCCAATCTTGATGCTTCCATAACATACCATGATCTTCTTCATGCATGCAAACACAATTCTCGATTGTTTCAACACCTCCATAAAAGTTTGTAAAGTGTGCATCGAAGTACTTGATATAGCCTAAACAATCACAACCCTGAAATAATGGTACCAAGCAAAACGAATTCAATAACATCTAAATTTTTAAAAAAGGAGAAAGAAAAAAAAAGATATGAATGGTTGGAAAATAAGCAATTAAATGCGTTGACCTTCTTGAGTGAATGAGCATTTTTACCGAGGCCATCTTCCCCGGCATCAAAAGCATTTTTCCTATAATGAGGATCATTTGGATCTCCGTAAGGGACAACCATCTCAACAAAACTCAATCTGTGGGCCACAGGCCTTCGGCCACGACTTCCATCAATATAAGCTACTGAATAAATAACCAAACCCTCCCTAGGAGTGAATCCAATACGAAAGTTCCACTGCAAAATTGACAATTCGTTTTAGCATTTCTCAATGTAGCTCATATGAAATAAATTTAGAAAAAGAACATAGACAATTAGTTTTAGCACCTTCTGCCATTGAATGAAGTTCCCATTGACACGAAAGCTTGGACCATCTGGCTGAATAATCTGTAAGGGTTTCACATCACTTCGATCAACTCCTCCCCGTGTTTCACCAGAAGTATAATTTCTTAATGGATCAGCCTGTGGAAGGGGAACAAGCTTACGATCTTCAAACTCAAGGACAACCATATTTTGCATATCGACAAGTACATGTATTCCTTCAACCGGACGGGCATAGCCGTTTTCCATAGGACAGTCACTCTCTGTCCTACAAAAGAATAGTGGTTTAGCAAGTCTGCGACTTGGAGCATCACCTTCACTATGATATCCGGCACACCTATAATATTTAACGTAACAAACATTAGAGAAAGGAATGGCTGAAATAAATTGTAACGTGTCAATCAAAATCATCTTGATTTAGAAGCTAACCATGGATCCACCATCACAAGATCCATATCTTCAATTCCTCTCTTCTTCATTGCCTCTCGAAACGGAGGAAAGTCCTTTACAACAGCTTCACATTCAGCATACTCCACAGCATCCTATAGGTGCAGAGTGAATTATGCAAATAAACAATTTTGAAGAGATTATTGGTTATACTAATAATCCCAATTTTTTAATCCTCCAGACACGTGTTTCTTTCCAAATCCATTCAAATTGATTAATAGTATATATTTACCATGGGAGGCTGAACATCTGGAACAACTGTAGAAGCAATCACTTTGCCCCTATGATGTCCACCACGAGTTGTTGCATGAACTTCTGTAAGTTCAACGATCCATATGCTTGTCTCATTTGACTTTTTATTATAGACAACCAATCTCGCTTTCCTTGGAGGCAATTTAGTTGGAATCACAGGTCCACCTTTTATTCTAGGGAGCAACGAGGGTTGGAAAGGAGGGAAGAAGTACGCATCTGCTAACGCAACAACTTGTTTTTCCGGTTCTACCAAGCCTACTTCAATGAATCGCATACCATCCCTCACCTAACAAGATTATCAAAGATATTCATCAGCGTGCAAACTCGAGAAAAATCTACACCAAAAGAGGAGAATGTTTAATGTACCTCAGGTGTTGCTCCGGCTGCTCGAACAGTTGCAACAGCTACGGATATTTCAGCAGCAGAAAGTGGATCCAAAGGATGGCAAGTTTGTGCTTTCGCCATTACTGTAATACCTATGTCAAAGGAAATGGTTTCTTTTCTATCTTTTAATTCTGATAGAAGAAAAAATTTCATTGAAGAGAAATAGAAGTTAAACTAGGCAGCAAAGATCAAGATCAACAACAAAAAAAGCCTAGAAAAAAGCAGGCATGAAACTTAGTACACAACAAGGCTTCCTAATCCACCACCAAACAAAACATAGCAACAAAGTTGAAGCATCCATAATCAGAACACCACAGAGAAGCTAAATCCTATAATCCTAATTCTGTTCCAATCGAAAATGGGGTTAAAAAAAAACAGTTGTGTTATTTAACAACTAAAATTAGACAACTTTCGTGACAACTAAAGTGGTTAACGTAGTTCAAATATATTATTAATTATGTTCGGTATACAGTAAATTGATACACCAAGTGCCGAAACTCATTAGACACGAACTTGGATGTGGTTAACCATAATTGTAGGTGTTCAACTACATGTAGATTTGAACACTTCAAAATTGTGGTTAATCACGTTCTAATTTGTGAAATTTGAAACCTGTAATATCCATTAACCACCTATTTGAACGTGTTAACCATTTAAAAGGTTGTCGCAAAAGTTGTCTAAATTTGATAGTACAAAAATTATTTCTCCTTCTCCCATATGATCCACGCATACAACAAGAACAAGGCATGGAAGTAAGTAACACAAACAAAAAAGCAAAACAAGAAAAGAGAAAAGATTGAGAACCAGCATAAAAGAACATGCAGTGTGTAATTACCATCAATGCTTTGAGGTGAAGTTATATGAGATCAATAATACTAAAACTTGAAATTCAATTGAGTCAGATAATTAGAATAAAGAAAGACAAATAAACAGACTCGGTACAATATTACCCTGAGAAAACATGCAGTGAATTTATTGCCATTTTATACGTACAAAGTATTCAACGGAGTTTGATTGTGACTAATCTCCGCTGGGAAACTTGTTGGACACACAAGGTAAGTTCTCCCTCCCAACTGAGATTTTTCCATACATATTCAGAGATTGAACTCTTGACCACTTACTTAAGGTGCTCGAGTCCCTTACCACTTGGATCAACCACACGTTGTTGCTAACTCGTGCTTTACTTAGACACAATAAAATTTGACTCAAAATTAAACAACACTAATTTGATTTGACTGACTTGTTTATTCCACCCCAACAACCTAAAGTTGAACTATTTCTATCCCTTCAATTAATTTATTACCATCACAAGCGTAATCGCGACCACTACCACAATTTAAAACTATGGCAGTGTTGATCAAGTCAAACACCAAAACAATCACATAAAAAATAAATAAATACTTAAACAAATAGAAATATTTTGAAATTAAAGAAGAACCTTTGGAAGAAGCGGATTTAGGAGGAGGATCAAGGCGCGAATCAACGGCAGAAATGAAAGGTGGCTGTTGTTTTTGCTGAGGAACATTAGGAGAGGTTGCAGTTGCAGCAGTTTTGTTGTTATTTTGGAGGGAACAACAAATAGGCGTCGTTTTTTCCTCAACTGTGGCCATTGCAAAGGATTAGCAAGCTCACCGTAGTAAATTCCACTGTAATATTCCACTGACATACAGTAATAGTAATCACACTTGTTTCACCTTCCTTCCTTCCACCACTCTCACTCTCTGCAACTCAATGCCAAGATCAACACAAAGTCACAAACACACGCACACTCTCTTTTGAAGTAGCTAGAGAGAATATAATGAGGAGTTGTGATTGGATGAAAGATACTTAGTTACTATATAATTAGTGGATTTTTAATGCTTTCCAGCAAGACCACCAATGTTACTTAAAAAACAAAAATGTTTTCTAGTAATCCATTTTCCTACGCATGCGACATCTGGTTAATCACATGTAAAAAATCTTAATCATATAGTTAAATTAACCATAGTTTTGATCGTAAATTGAATTAAGAGGTAATATTCACTTTCGACTTTGAATGTGTAATGAGTAGTTGGAATAGTCCTTCAATGTATAAAAATTTCAAAATAGTCATTGTGCAATTCGTTAGTCAAAATAGTCCATGATGTCAAAATGCTTCATTAATATTGTCATATCATATTAGTCCTTCAATATATTTATTTATTGTTATATCAGTCCTTATAAGTACTTACTTATTGTCATTTTAGTCTTTATATGAAAAGAGTTCTTGTGAGCGTTAAGAGATTATTTTAACGTTGGAAACTATTTTGACTAACATAGTGCACAATCAAAAATTGTTTTAAAATTTTAATATATTGAGGGACTATTGTGACTAGTATTAAGGTTAAAACTCACTATCATCCCTTGAATTAATCATTTACTCAAGTGATTAATCAGAGTGTCCATGTGTTATTAGTGCTTATAAAATAAGCGGGGTTTGGTGAATATTCCAAAAATATTTCATGGCTATTGTTTTAGAAATGGAAATGAAGGAATGATGAATTAAGTGGTCAAAGTGGGAATGTGAGGTTGATGTGTGGGAAGAGAGAGTGGTGACGTGAGGTACAAGACAATGTTGCCAAATCAGCTAGTTAACCACCACTGAATATGAAACAACAACACCCAAACTGAATGGAAATGCAACATGCAATAATGCAACTCAAATAATGGCATATTGTAGGACCCATTCTTCTTTTTAAAGAAAAATACAAACATTGGAGAGGAACTTTGGATTAGTGGATGAGACGGAGAAGTTTAATATGATAAAAAGATTGAGAGTTCAATCTACACTCAAATATTTGTGTATGGACCCCCTATGGAGGATCTAACACCATCCCAAATGCAGGGAGGTGTAGCTCCATAAGCCTTGGTATTAAATATGTATTTTTATTGGGGAGAAAAAGTGAGTGATGTTTGTGGAGTAGAAGAGCTAATTTACTTTTATGGGTGTGGAATGACTTTCAACGACATGTAGTGGAGTGATGTTTGGAGATGGTAGAAATACCAATTTTTGGTTGGATAAGTGGGTTTTGATAATGCAAAGTTTCTCCTATTAACTTCTCAAAATTACATTGACATCACTCTTTATGTGAGAGATTAAAATGAAGAGTGAGATGTTAGATTACTGAATGAGAACCTTCCTAATGTCATTGTGAATCAAGTGATTCCACTTTCGGCTCCTAAAGATATTGACGGTCTTGGTATTTTAGGGTGGGAAGATATCATCACCCATGTGTTTACCGTTCAAAGTGCTTATACCTTACATGATCATACTACTTCTATACCTCATGCAGTTGAGGTTGATTGAAAGATTTGGGTTAGAAAGGTCTCAATTGTATTTAGGTCCCGTTTGGATAAACAGTTTATATAGATGCTTATAGCATTAGGGCTTATAACATTAGAGCTTACATCATAAGCTTTTATACTTGATATGCTATTTATGTTTGGATATGTACACTAAAAGTACTTACATAAATTGAAGTGTTTGGATGTGACATTACATAAGCAATTATCGAAATTTTAAATATTTTTAATTTAACAAAAAAATCAAAGAATCGAACCACAGTTATCAAGATTTTTTTTGAT
>Ga0228711_1006429_pt1 | contig 17466 bp, 18 predicted proteins | sample MedpolnodulmetaG_2_FD_177996 | JGI IMG/M metagenome (GOLD analysis project Ga0228711, IMG submission 177996) | Root nodule microbial communities from Medicago polymorpha collected in Santa Monica, California, United States - brown nodules | ecosystem: Host-associated > Plants > Roots > Nodule...
CAGAAGCAGTGAATACAACATGTTATGTCCAAAATAGAATCTATATCAGACCTATCTTGGAGAAAACAGCATATGAACTCTTCAAGGGAAGAAGACCCAATATCTCTTACTTTCATCAATTTGGATGTACCTATTACATTCTAAACAACAAGCTCTACCTAAAGAAATTTGATGCCAAGGCCCAAAGAGGAATCTTTTTAGGTTACTCTGAAAGGTCAAAGGCATATAGAGTGTATAATTCAAAGACACTCTGTGTTGAAGAATCAATGCATGTTAAGTTTGACGACAAAGAGCCTGGAAATGAAACTCCAGAGCAAGATGAAAGTGTTACAGATATACAGGTGCCTGAAGATACTTTAGAATCTGATCAGACTACTGAATGTGAAGAAATTCCAGAAGCTGAAATCACACCAGAAGCTCAAGATGAACTAGCTTCTGATGAAGCTCAAGATGGTTCTCAGCAAGCTAACCAATCCAAGAATACATTCAAGTACCAGTCATCACATCCTGAGGATCAAATCATTGGAAACAAAGAGTCCTAGAAGAACAAGATCATATTTCAGACAAGAAGAGTCTATGATAGGATTGTTATCAATGATGTGTGGGATTTGGTACCCAAACCTCAGCAGAAGAACATTATTGGAACAAAATGGGTATTCAGAAACAAGCTGAATGAACAAGGTGAAGTAGTCAGAAACAAAGCTAGACTTGTTGCTCAAGGATACAGTCAACAAGAAGGCATTGATTATATTGAAACATTTACTCCAGTTGCAAGATTGGAAGCAATCAAGTTACTTCTATCCTATGTAGTAAATCATGGCATAATATTATATCAAATGGATGTAAAGAGTGTCTCAATGGAGTGAGAACAGAAGAAGTGTTTGTCAAGCAACCTCCTAGTTTTGAGGATCTTAAGTATCCTGATCATGTTTATAAATTGAAGAAATCATTATATGGCTTGAAACAAGCTCCCAGAGCTTGGTATGATAGACTAAGTAATTTCTTAATCAAAAATGATTTTAAAAGAGGTCAAGTTGACACAACACTCTTCAGAAAGACATTCTTGTTGTGCAGATATATGTTGATGATATAATATTTGGTTCTACTAATGCATCTCTTTGTAAGAATTTTCAAAGTTAATGCAGGATGAATTTGAAATGAGCATGATGGGAGAATTGAAGTTCTTCCTTGGAATTCAAATCAATCAAAGCAAAGATGAGGTGTATGTTCATCAAACAAAATATACTAAGGAGCTTTTGAAGAAGTTCAATCTTGAAGACTGTAAAGTGATGAACACACCAATGCATCCTACCTGCACCTTAAGCAAAGAAGACACTGGATCAAAGGTAGATCAGAAGCTGTATAGAGGTATGATTGGTTCTTTGTTATACCTCACTGCATCTAGGCCAGATATTTTATTCAGTGTGTGCTTGTGTGCACGATTCCAGTCAGATCCTAGAGAATCTCATTTAACTGCTATTAAGAGAATCTTCAGGTATCTAAAAGGAACAACTAATCTTGGACTCCTCTACAGGAAATCCTTAGATTATAAGTTGGTTGGATTTTGTGATGCTGACTATGCTAGTGATAGGATTGAAAGAAAATCAACCAGTGGCAATTACCAGTTTCTGGGTGAGAATCTGATATCCTGGGCTAGCAAAAGGCAAGCAACTATTGTTATGTCAACAACAGAAGCAGAATACATCTTAGCTGCAAGTTGTTGTACACAACTACTTTGGATGAAATATCAGTTGGAAGACTATCAGATTAATGCTAACAGTATTCCCATTTATTGTGATAATACTGCTGCTATTTGTTTGTCAAAGAATCCAATTCTACATTCAAGGGCAAAGCATATTGAAATCAAACACCATTTTATTAGAGATTATGTTCAAAAAGGAATTTTAGATATACAATTCATTGTTATTGAACATCAATGGGCTGATATATTTACTATGCCTTTAACTGATTTGATTTTATAAAGAAAAATTTGAACATGCACTTTGTGTCTGATTAAATTTGCTTGTCTCTGAATAAGAAGTTAGATTTTGAAGTCATTCAGAAGCTATAGTCCATCAGAAGCTCTTCACTGAGATTATGAGGAAAATGTGCTTCTGAAGATGACGTCAGCATCTGAACTTCAGAAGTTGGACTCTTTGCTTCTGAATAGCAGAATTAGTGGAAACGTTGGAAGTTACTTTTTGGTAACACATGTCCAACTAACTTGGCAGTTACTCTGAGAAACTCTGACGTGGCTTAAGTGTATTAGTGTATAACGTAAGAGGGCAATGATGAATATATGCTTTGAATGTACTATCTCACCCCCTAAGTCATTAATGTTATGTTTGTTTGTCCCCTTCTGAATTGCAATCGTTTTTGCTAAAAACACTTAGACAAAAACACACACTACTCACTTCACAACATACACTTTCTGATTTTAGACTGAATCTCTGCAAAATCGTTCTTTTTCAAAATTAAAACCTTAGAACCCTAAAATCCTCTATCTATCTCAATGACATCTTCAAGTTTAACTCAAGGAACCTCCATGCAACTGAATTCTGGTGAAGCGTATCAGATTAAAGGAAGAACAATGAAATTAGAAGAAGATGATATGTTCGTACAAGTAGAAAATCCAGTAGATTTTGAGTCTCTAAATCATCATGGTACCGACCTCTCAAACTATCTTCTATATCAAGATTTAAATGGCTACTTTGGAATGCTGAATGGTCCAACATATGAGTACTTGGTGAAGTACTTCTGGGTAAGAGCAGAGATATATGACAAATTTGCCACTAAGCAAGAAGAGGCTGAGAAAATTTTGTTAGACCCTAGTTTGAAAGGAAAGTTGAAGGAGCATTTCAATGGGATCTGAACAGTAAAACAAGCATCTGGAGAGAAACTGTTATTGATACATTGTTCAATGGTAACCCTGCAGGAAAATACAGTGACATGCAGAAGGAGCATAAGGTTCTTCAGAAGCTTATGCAAGAGTGTTTTCTACCCAAAGATGGTGGAGTAGATACACTATCCTTGGACCACAAAGTATTTCTTCATTACTTTGTGAAGTTTGATAAAGTGAACCTTCCAAGATACATCTTTAGTCACATGATATGGGCACTACAAGAAAGTCAAGACAAGGGTAGAAGCTCCATTCCCTATGGAAGACTTCTATCTGAAATCTTTTATCAAGGAGGGATTCTGAACACACTTCAGACTATTGGTGCAGTATCTAATGATCAACTAGGAACTATGGTTGGAAGCTATATCAATGCAAAAACTCTAAAGAGTATGAGAATGATCAAGAAAGTTGAGAAGTTAGAATCTAATCTCACAGAGTCAATGATTATCTCTAATTTAATGGAGGACATCCCACCAATCTCTAAGGAAGATCATCCAGTAGTGATAGCAGATTATGTTGCTTGGTATTATAAAGAAACAGGTATAGCTCTTAACATTGATCAACTACCTGATACACTGGGTGGAGCTCCTCTAAGGATTGCAAGCAAGAAGAAGAAGACCAACAAGAGAGCATCAGAAGTTGTTGATATTGAAGAAGCTTCTGAACCAAAGAAGAAGAAAGCCAAGAAAGCAAAGGATGTTCATCAAGAGCAAGCAACTGGTTCTGAAGTGCCATCCATTCAAGATGAAGTTCAGGATCTTGAACTTGCTAAGATTCTGAACAAAAGAACAAATAGTGGCAAGACAGTTGGCTCTTCACAATCTCTACCTCCTCAACCATCAATTTCAAAGAAGAAAAGGAAGCCTAGTGTTAGGAAAATGAAGATTTCAACCTATGTGATAGAAGAAGATGAGGAGATAGAAGCTGCAACTGATTTGGTCACCAGGGAAGTTAAAAGGAAGAGCTTACATGGATAGAACTCATGGGTAGAACTCAGGGAGAGCTTACAAACCTCACCTTAAAGTACTATTAGACTCAAGGAGAGCTTACAAACCTCATACCCTTAAAGTCAATTTGTTAATTAGATTAACAACAATTGAACATTTTAAATACTAGCATCATTAGAAGCACCTCTTCAGAAGCTGGTCACCAGAAGCTGACGTCATCAGAAGCATCTGAAGATCATCAGGAGCTGAAGATCATCAGAAGCTGGAAGACTGAAGAACTTCAAAATGTTGTTCAAATGAAGATTAAATCACGCATGTCATTGTAGAAGATTGGGAGAATAAAACAACGACTATTTCAAATGGATTTGAAGGCATTGGATGCTTATTCAGTTGAGAGCGTTGAAAAAGGACTTTTGTACAAAGTGTACAACCACTATCTGTACTACTATGTTTTTGTGTCTACTAGTACAAGAAAAACAGTTGTGCCTGCAACGGTGTTCCTCCAGACTTGGAATGAATTTGAAATTAATCCTTCATAGGACAATAACCAAATCAGGCATAAGATCATTGGTGATCTGATCAAGTTTCAAACGACTCTATTTGATGTGTTGGAAATTTCCAACGTATCTTTCACACCTCTATATAAAGGAGTGAAGACCTGCTGTTTAGACATACAAGACTCATACAACAATTTTATAAGTGCCAAAACTCTGCTGAAATTGTTTCACATCAAAGTTCACTTAGAATTTCTTATCAAAGTTCACATCTTAGAAATTCTAGAATCTTAAGAGTTTGTATCTGATTTGCATTGTGAACACCACTGATTGTATATCAAGTGTTCAACCTCAAACAAATTTCTGTGTAATTCTGTTTGAATAAAAGTCTCTTGCAGTTGTGGTTGAGCATATGAAGTCTCTTGATTGTGTTCTTGAGCGTAGGAAATCTCTTGCAGTTGTGCTTGAGTAATTTGAAGTCTTTTGCTGGTTGTAGCAGTGAGCAGTTGTAATCAGATATTACATTTTAGTGAACTCTCCTTGGAAGTTCAAGGGGAACATGACTACTTCCGGTTTGTGGAAGGAACCTGTATAATTGCTTTGTGTCTCTCTTCTCTCTCTCTCTCTCTCTCTCTCTCTCTCTCTCTCTCTCTTTGTTTTTATCCGCTGCATTTAGATTCTGATTATCACTTCAGAAGCTGAACTCTATCTGCTTCTGATCAGTGACTTCAGTAGGAGAAAATGAACAAAAATGCTAACACAATTCAACCCCCCTTCTTGTGTTTTTCTCACCTTCACCTTGAATTTGTCCTTGCGTAGTGGAAGTCTCTTAGTAGTGACCTTGAGCATTAGAAGTCTCTTGCAAGTGTGCTTGAGCATTTGAAAGTCTCTTGAAAGGGTCTTTGAGCAATTGTAATCTAGTGAGATTATAGTGAAATCCCTTGGAAATGCAAGGGACTGGACTACTCCTGTGTTGTGGAAGGAACCAATATATTTTGGTGCACTCATAATCTGTGTTAGAACCTGAACCCCTAAAAATGTGACTAGTATTAAACACTCAAAAAAAAGAAACAAGTGAAAGCCAATACAATCTAATCCCCCCCCCTCCTTTCTTATGTTTTTCTCACCTTCAGTTGGTATCATAGCACCTTCTGTGCTCAGCCACTTAACAGTGTCACATTCAAAGATCTTTTGAGGAAAACATGTCTTCAGACAATGAACCTAGCACTTCAGGAAGAAACCACCATGCAACCGTCTACTATGATTACAACACTCCCAAAGTTGAGAAGAACAACTACTCAAAGAAACCTCTAGTCTTCAATGGGATGCTGCTCAGTTTTCCTTGTGGAAGAGTAACATGTACAACCATATCATTGGTATTTATGATGAGTTGTGGGATATTGTTGAAGATGGTATTGAGGTTGAAGTTGATGAAGAAGGAATCGCACATGACAAAAAGAGTCTGACTGAGGTTTAGAAGAACCTCTGCAGAAAGTACCATAGGATGTGTGGAATTCTTTTAGAAGTTATACCTCATTCAGAATATGTCAAGATTGTCAACAAGTCTTCTGCCTAGACCATCTTTTAATCAATGTGTTCTACTTATGAGGGAAACCAACAGGTTAGGGAAGCCAAGGCTAACCGATTGGTAAAACAGTATGAACTTTTTAGAATGAAGGAAGATGAGGACATTGAAACCATGTATTCAAGGTTTCAGAATCTTCAGTCTGGTCTTCAGGTTATAAAAAAGAGCTATAATATATATGATCATGTCAAGAAGATTCTTAGGAGTCTTCCTGCCAGATTCAGGCCAAAGGTAACAACCATTCAGGAGGCAAAGGACTTGGATACACTGAGTCTGGAGAACCTAATAAGTTATCTCAAAAGTCATGAGATTGAGCTTTTTGGAGATAAACCAGCTAAGAAATTCAAATATCTAGCCGTCATAGCTGAGGACAAATTTGTTGAAGCTCTTAAGACTACTGAGTCAATAAAAGAATTATCTTATGGAGATTCTGACAGTGATTCAGATGTAGAAAAGATGGCATATTTGACCAAAAGATTTTTGTACCTAACCAAACGAAAGATGCTCTCAAGTATAATAAGAGGTTTAAAAGGTTCAGAGCTCAAGGGCTAAAAGGAATATCAGAATGGATGCTCCAACTGTAAGAAGACTAGACACCTCCTTACTGACTATCCAGAGTTACAAAAGGACGAGTTAGGGAAAGAAAGCTTTGGGAAGAAAAGCTACAGAAGGAAGCTCAAGGAGAGTCTCATGAAAATCTGGGAAGAACTTGATGAGAAAGCATAAGCTGACAAGGATGAAGAAGAAGTAAACATGGGTTTGATGGCATCGTTAGCTTCTGATTCTGAATCTAAATCAGACTCTGATGAAAATACAATAAACTACATTTCTTTTCAAAAAAGGAGTTAATTGATATTGTCAAAGAACTTGCTTTAAGATGCTTAAACAAACCACAAGAGTATATAAGCTTAAAGGAGAATGTTGATTTGTTGGAAGCCAGCAATAACACTATGAAGAAGTAGTATGAACAACTTTGGGTTAGAAACGATGTTCTTCAGAGTCTGAATAATATTGTAATGGACGAAAACCTAACCTCGAGAAAGCACCTCAATCAACTTGAAAAGAAGATCAAGGTTTTAGAGAAAGTTGTTAAAGATAATGTCATGAAATCCTTACGAAGCATGACACAACCCTCCAAGAGTTTCTGGATAGCTCCATTGAAGGAAGCAGATTGGCTTCCATGATCTATGGCATAAGCAAGAACCATGGAGAAGGAATTGGATGTTCAGAGACACCCGACAAGAAGAAGCAATCTCCAAAAGAATCAATGAACTTGTCAAGTTCAAGTTACATGAAGGAAGAATTCCACAATCACTTTTTGTTAGCAGGGATAGAAGCTCAGAGTCTGATTAACCCAAAGTCTGAAGCTCTAAGTCACAACATCTGACCAAGTTAGAATCTGAGACTGAAAATTCCAAGGTTCTAATGGAATTAGAACCACAAACTTAGAAGCCTCATGATCTGAACAACTCAAGACCAACCGTTGAGAACAGTGCAAGGCTAAACACTTTTAAATCTAAAGTCTTGGATGGTCCTCAACAATCAAGCTCTACGCATAAGATGCAAAAGAAAGCAAATTCTTCTAGAGTTAACAAAAATAGACTTGGGAGGTTATGGGTACCCAAAAGTGAAATTGTGTACATTCCAGAAGAGGACCACAAATATGGACAATGACTGCTCACGTTATATAATGGAAGAGTTGCATATGTTCCCAGTTCATAATTTGAGAAAGGAAGATATTGTGGATACTAGAGAGAACCAGCAGAGACTGACTACTGATCTGGTAACCTTTTATCTCTTCTACATTTATCTATTTATTTTTTTGAAAGATCTGAACATGGTGTGCTTAGCATAAATTTATTATGTGACAGTCACCATAATGTGATAATGAGATCAAAGCATATGCATGGATATCAACTACATGACACAACCCACAATGTTCATAAAGTCAAGAGAAGGAAAATATTTTCGCAAATGAATGCTTAAACTTGACTGATAAGAAAAACAGGTTAACTCTTGATAGTCAGTAATAAAAAATAGTTCTGATTTAGAATGAAATTAGTGAGAAAAACTATTTTTCAACTTTTAACAATATTATCTTACTTCTTCATACCTTCAGAATATCTTCATTTGTCTGTACTTTGTACATATAGAAGAAGAAATATGGACTAGTCATAGTTAATAATCATAACATATAAAGATTGGTCAATTTATCAAGAATAACATGTGAATCTGTTAAAAGAAATAAACTAGATATATTTCATTCTCACAATCTAAGTTGTACTGGCTATATCTAAAGTTTAGCAGAATCTATTTAAAGCAAAATCTGTGCCCAAGCTTGATAGTGTGTTCTATGATGAATACTTTAATTTCTCAAGGCATACATTGTGCATCATTCTAGAACTAATAAAGTTGAGGAATCAATGCACAACATATATGCTAACAAAAGGATGTATACTACATGTCAAAGCTAGAGAAAAATCTTGCATGTATAAAAAACTGAAAAGATGTCTTAGAAAAAAAGCAGAAGAATATCTTCAGGAGAATGAAGTATGATGAGAGGTGATACTTCAAAAGGCAATCAAAATTGGAATCCTGCTTGATCTCAAAAGAACATTGCTGGAAACAAATTGTATGATCAACAAAAGATTTCAATCAGGAGAGCAGATCAGAGAACATGCAAAGGTATAACAGACTCTTCTCACTATCCAACAATGTGTATATATGGTTGAAGGACATAATCTGATAGTACTCAAAATTTGTTCCAATCAGAAACTTTTATGGGTAAAGTCTGATAAGAATAAGCATCTGATAACATCAGAACCTCTGAAACCTCAAACTCGGATAAGAACCTAATATGGCGTGTCATAAGTGCAAATGTCTCTTTACTATTTTATTGACACATGGCCCACTAAGATGACAATTAGACTCGGAAGTTTTATCTGACGTGTATCTCAACTGTTGGGTAATAACTGTATGACAATGCTGGTTTTGCTTTGAACGTTGTGTCTCGTGCCCCCTTTGGCATTAAATTTTTTCTTTATTCAAAATTGGGCATACAAAACGTTTTGATCAAAAAGCACCGTTACACAGTCATTCACTCTCACATCCTAAACTTTTTGTTTTCAAGCCTCCTCCGAAAACAACCTTTTTTCAAAAGTAACCCTAGAAACCAAAAGCCTTTAGAAGTCTCAATAGCATCATCATCCTCTCGAATTTCTATCAACAACGAACAAAGTGTCAATTTCTTTCACAAATTGAAAATGATGAGTGTCTCAGAAGAGAAGTTAACAGTGATGCCTGAAGATATTTTTGACTTATTTAGGTTAAAAGAGAATGGAATCCACCTGTTAAACATAATTGATTCTCACTAGTGGCCTCACTACATCAATATGTTGGATGGTCCAACCTACTCAGAACTTGTAAAGTACTTTTGGGTTAGAGCAAAAATGTTTGATAAAAGAACAGTAGATAAAGAACTCAGAAGAGCAAGGGCACATGATCCTAGGAATGCAAATAAGTCAAGAAAGGAACTTGGGTTGAAGGAGTTTTTTGAGACAAAAATAAGGTCATCTGTCTTAGAAGCTCTGTTGGTCGTCACAAAAGGCCTAATCTCAAAATTGCTTAAGGTAGATGAATCTGGAATGTATTACAGAGATGCCAACAAAAAAACAATGAAGGTGAGAAAAACACAAGAAGGGGGGTTGAATTGTGTTAGATTTTTCTTCTTGTTAACCTAAGTCCAGAGTTCAGAGTCTGATAAAGTTCAGACCCTGAAGCAATGTTCATAGTCTAATGCAGCAGATAAAGTAAATATAGAGAGACACAAGCTATTATACATGTTCCTTCTACAATCTGGAAGTAGTCATGTCCCCCTTGCACTTCCAAGGAGTGTTCACTAAAAATAGAATCTAATTACAAATGCTCAAGCACACAAGCAAGAGACTTCAAATACTCAAGCACACAAGCAATAGATTTCTTATGATCAAGCACAAAAGCAAGAGACTTCTAAACAAACAAAATTACACAAAAAGATGTTTGGTTTGAACACTTGATATACAATCAGTGGTGTTCACAATAAAAATCAGATACGCACTCTTAAGACTCTAGAATTTCTAAAATATGAAAGTTGTTAAGAAATTCTAAGTGAGCTGATGTGCAACAATTTCAGCAGAGTTTTGACACAAGTAAATTGTTGTTAATTCTCTACAAATCTTCAAGTCTTCATTCATTTATATAGAGGTATGAAACATACGTTGTAGACATGCCATCACATCAAAAGAGTCGTTGTTGAAGCTTAAGCATCACCAATAATATGTTGCTTGATTTGGTTAATGTCCTAGGAGGGAATAATTTTAAATTCCTTCCTTGTTTGTAGAATTAACCAGCGTAGACACAGCTGTAACAGTACTATGTGCAGAAAGGAAAGTGGAGTTGTGGTTGTACAATTGAACTATTGTCCTTCTAATGCGCTCTTCAGTGAATAAGCATCCAATGCCTTCTAATTCATCTGAAATAGTCGTTGCTCCAGACTTCTATTCCTTCTGCAAACTTGTGTCTTAAATAAATATAACTAACTCCAGGTTCTTGACTTCAGACTCTGGCAAACTTCAGACTCTGGGTAACTTCAGACTCTAGTAGTCAACTTCTGATGTTCTTTAGACTCTGGCTTTTTTAGACTTTGACTTGCAACATAAGCTTCCTTTGTAAATTCCATTGCTCTCATTTGTTATTCTAGAACCAATACCTTGTTTTAAGACTTATAAATTTTAGTCTATGGTCCTGCACACTTGAACAAATATTAGCATATCCAATTGAAATTTTAATACCTTGTTATCATCAAACCTTAAGATGGCAAAGTTAAACACATTTTTTCCAACAAACAATTCATCTGAACGTTATAAAGAGAACTCTGTATGAGTCATAAAAAGTGATTAGAGACAGGCCTAAAAGGATTGGGTATACCATATTCATGAGTCCTTTGGCCAAGATAGTGATCAGATTCATATATATATATATATATAGACACAGACACACACACATAGAGATGCATACAACCTAGAGAAGAAGGAGGAATCAACACAGTAAGTTGGGATGACAGACTTCTTGCAACTATGATTTTGAACAGAGATCCAATTAATTTTCCCAAGTACAATTTCAACTACTTATGTGACAGTACCAAGGAACAAAAGACTTTATTTCGTATGTAAGACTTATGTCATGCATTTTCTATCAAAGCAAGATCATTGAACTGTTAGAAAACCTTCAGGCTATTGAAGATCCTGAAATCATTTTTGGAAAGCTTTTGATGCCCAAACTTTGGTATAAATGAAACTCATAAAGACAACATAAGCCTCCAACATGCCATTCTATATCAGAAGGACACATCCTATCTTCATTGAAGGATTTACTATAATCTCCAATCATGACAATAAGGAAGTCATCAAAGAATACATTCTATGTGAAAAGGCAGAAGGAAACTTCATCATCAAAGATCAAATTCTGAATACTCCAGTTGATGTCTACAGAGAACCCATAAGAAGGAATACTCCAGAAGAAGTGACTCAACATCCTATCGGAAGATCTTCTGTCAAAACTTCAAAGAAGAGAGACAAATCTCTTGAAGAATAATTAAATGAAATTTTGGATTCAGTACCTATTAAATCACCTCAAACAAATAGTAAGAAGGCTAAAGTAGCAACTCCACTTGAAGCTACTACACCTGAGCAATCCAAGAGAATAAAGGGTAAAAAGGTTCAGACTCAAACCATACCCACTATTGTTGAAGAATAAGAAGAAGAGGAAGAAATGCCTCTTAAAAGAAGACAAAGGATCTTTCAGACTACTAAACAAGCTCCAACAGAACCTGAAGCAACAAACTTTGTAGGTGAAAAAGAAGTTACTGCAGAAGAAGAAATACCACCAGAATCTGAGAGAGTTGATATTTTACTTTTGCATGAAGCATCTCAGCTTCTGGCTGAAAGTCTGAAGAATAGAGAACCTCTGGTTGCTACTTGATGCACACTTTTGTGTTTAATTCGATTAGCGTAGTTGCGCAATGGCAAGTGTACCAGTCGTTTTCATCAAGTAATAAAGTTAGTAAGTAGAGTATCGTATCCACAGGGATTGTCATTTCGTCCAAACAATTCTCGTTACTTATTTTTGTAAGTTGACGGTATAAAAGTTAGTTGCAATTTTTATCTGTTTGCAACTTAGCGATTTTATCTGTTTTTGGTTGCAGAAAAGTGAGCAGTGGTCGAATCCCCTCTGTATATTTATTGTTTGATAATACGTAATCTAAATGTCGCGTTTATTTATCTCTTGGTGACTATAAAAGTGATAAGGTCGTTGGGAGTTTTCTAAATAGGTAGGGCACCACCTGACCCAATGGGTTTCAGCCACTGGGTATCCAATTAGGCCTTTCCCTCTGATGGCTAACTGCACCTGCTAATCGCACGGTGATCCTTACGTGCGGGGTCTTGCTAATCCAAAGGTAATTGAAACATAAACTTAAATTGGCTTTCCAGTGTTTCCCAAGGCAATGAAGGCCAAGGTTCCCTTAGGTCTGCCCACCTATGAATCTTAGAACACTCATAACACACTCTCTCTAAGCTTACTTTGTAGTTCTACAAATGGGCGGCCTTAATCTACGTCTACCTTACTAAGGGTTTCAAGAGAATGGTCTTACTAGGTTATAGCTTTAAGTCGGACAGTTAGGTGCTTGTTTCCCATTCCTTTGTCTATAAGTTTTGTACATTGCTCAAGGTTTATTAAAGTTTGATTGTATAATAAGATTTGTATCGTGAATCTCTCAATTCTAAGATTAAATCTTATTGAACATATATTTGTCTTTTTGGTACATTGTTGTGATTGTTCGAGCACGAATCCAATAGTCGATTACGTTAAAATTGGTTTTTATTAAAACTCCTGAAAAAACTTTTCAAAAAGCTATTCACCCCCCCTCTAGCTTGGTAACTAATTATTCATATACACCAACAAGTGGTGTCATAGAGCTTGGTCTTTTCGTACAGCTAACTACCGGAAGAGATGATCCATATGGCTATTGGAAAGATTGAATGAGCGTTCACATCCAATTGGTGGATATGGATGTGTGGAAAGCCGTTGTCAATGGGTGGTTTCAGCCGCAAGTTGTTGCCAACGGTGTAGTACAAGATAAGCCAAAAGCCGATTGGAGTGATGATGACAAAAAGAAGGTCAAATGCAATTTGAAGGCATGGAATATTCTTATCTCCTCTCTTGGGGTTAATGAGTATCATTATGTATCTCATTGTAAGACCTCTAAAGAAGGAACCGATGATGTTAAACAATAAAAAATTAATACCCTTGTGCAACAATATGAGCTTTTTTGTATGGAGGATGGTGAAACCATCTCCTCCATGCAAATGAGATTTACTCATATTGTAAACAAGTTTCAAAACCTTGGTAAAACAATTTCAAACCAAGATTGCACCAATAAAATTTTGAGATGTATGACAAAGGAATGGCAGCCCAAGGTTACCGCTATCAAGGAGTCACAAAATCTCAATGCTCTTAGTATGATCACACTCTTTGGAAAATTAAAGGAACATGAGCATGAGATTAATCGCTTCAAGTCAAGTGAGAATGGCTCTAAGAAGAAGGAAAGAAGTCCATTGCTTTAAACACCACTTTGTCCATTTCTACCTCTTCGGTTCAAAATGATGATGATGCTATAAATGAAGAGGAAATGAGCTTGTTTGTTAGGCGATACAACCGTTACATTAGAAGGAATGGCTTAAAGCACGATGATAAGAATCTAGTGAACTTTATGAAGACCTCAAGAAAAGGAAAAGAATCGGATAGTGATGAGAAAGTGGTTAGTTGTTATGTTTGCGGAAAAGTAGGACACTACAAGAACGAATGCTCGGAACATGCTAAAGAAAGAGAAAGATTCGGATTCAATCGAAACTCAAGAGGAAGAAAGGCCTACATTGCTTGGGAGGAAGAAGTTACCTCCAATACTAGTGATACCGAAAACAAGGATGAAGACGACCTATGCTTCATGGGACAAATGAAGAACGCTAAAAATGAGGTAATCTTATTGGACTCCGATTCCGATTCTTACTCCGATTTTAAACCCACCTATAAGGACTTACAACATTTTATTGAAGAAATGCATGCTGAATCTCTAAATGCTTTTGAGAAACTAATTGCTCAAAAGAAAACCATTTTGAAATTAGAATCTGAAATTTCTAAACTTAAGGAAGCATTTGAAAGTTTAAGAGATGAGCATGCTTTACTTGTTAATGAGAAAATTGTAAGTCCCACAATTGACTCACCTAAAACAAAGTCACCCAAATATGATAATTGGATGGACTTTGCTAGTTGTAAGACTTGCCCTAGTCTTCATGAAGAGATTAATTCTCTAAATAAGAAACTAGAGTGCGTCTCCAAAGGTACCATGACTTTTGCTATGAATTCAAAAGAAGAACGAACTTCTTTAAAAAGACATTACACCAAATATTCTTATGTGAAGAAAAACAAGAATCATAGCAAAACTTATGGTCCTACAATAAGGTGTCATTATTGTGGTATAAGTGGCCACACAACACCTCATTGCCACATTAGGAGAGTTGAAGTTCCTAAAGGGGTGATGATGTGGGTGCCTAAAGTTACTTGTTGTGAAATTCATCCCAAGGCTCCAACTTGTGTTGGAAGCCAAAGGAGTCCTAATTGATTTGTGCAAATATGTCTTGCAACCTTGAACGAACTTTTTCCCTCTAAGTTGTTCAAGACACTAAAATTAAGATGTACTCCTTTTCTCACTTTCATACTCTTAAGTGCATCTTAAAACTCACAAATCAACTTTGGTATTCCTTGTTTTCTCTTACTCCCAAAAGATTGGGAAAGGTGTGTTTGGTTTAGTGTGTGTAGGGTTGATGATGAATGAAGTAAGTCAAGGATGATGCTCCACAATAAGCTCTTTATCTCTTAAGGACATCAAGAGCAAAATTGTGATGAAGACGTATTCGAGGACTTTAAATACTTAACCTCTCCATTGTCTTATCATGTTGGTTGATCACAAATGGCTTCTCAATCATCATTTCATCTTGAAGCACTCTAGCAAGGGAGTAAGTTTAATTGGTAATAGGTAAAGTTTTCTTGGAGATTCAAATAAGTTTTTATCTCTACTTGAAAACTAATTCTCACCCTTCTTTTATTGCTTAATATATTCTCTCATATGTTAATTGTGATTATCTTATGAGTAGATGTTTGTTGATCATTTCTTCATCATTTGCATGCTATCCTCCTTTTGTATTGTATCTTGCATGCTTGCTTGTATGTCAATTGAGATTGTCTACTTGCTCTTGTTTATGATGTTTTTAGATGTTCTCTTTTTTTGTTATTAAAATCTCAAAATGGGTATTCATAATTTTTTTTGAATCGATTCACTCTTGTTTCACTATCAAAATGAATCGATTCATAATGAATCGTATCATTAAAACAGTGAATCGATTCATATGCATAAAATCTGATAACTTCTTTGCATCCTAGCCATTCATTACAAATTCTCTGAAACGCGAGAAAACCCCCCAATTTCCCAAATTCTCCAGAAATCTTCCTAAGCCTCACTTCATTAACACTCAAATGGGTCCTAAACCTAACACACGAACCCGAAGCGGCAGAGGAAAGTCTCGAAGAGGTGGTGGTGTTTCTATTGGTGCTGGTATGGCGGGGGTTTTGGTGGAAGATCTGCTGCAGGCTAATGACTATGACAGGTATTTGAATGAATTTCATAACTCTAGGTTAACATCTAGTCAATTCTTCTGTGATATTGATACTATAGAAAGGTTAGGGTATGGGTTCAAATATTTGCTAGCTTTTCAAAACCTAAGAACGTTCTTAGGACTAAGGAACTTATATGATCCCTCTCAGGTTAAGGCATTTTATTGTATTTTTGAGAGACAACCTGATAATGTCAGTTTTACTTGTCCCTTTAATAAATGTGTGGTCACGTTAACTCCGAGTAAATGGGCTGGTTTAGTGGGTCTTGGGTGTGATGGTGTTGACATTGAGAGTGCTGATGTATTTCCTGGCTATAACAAGGAGTCACTTGTGCAAAGTATTTCAAAAACATGTGTTGCTCCCGTAGAGCACTCAAACTTTAGTGCTATGCAGCTTAAATGTGATGACAAAATCCTACATTGGATCATTGCCAAAATAATCATTTGCAAACAAGATAACTTTGGCAGAATTGATAACTTTGACTTGCAAGTGATGTGGTTAATAAAGAATAGGATCAAAGTGAATTGGCCTCTATTTTTGTGCAATCGGATGATCACCTAGAAGTTGGATGTTTCTAAGAAACTGCCCTTTCCCTCCTTCCTTGGACTTGTCCTACAAGATAATGGAATTTTGACATCTGACCCTCTCTTAACTAAGCCTAATCCTAGGAGTGGACTTGATAATGGTGATGTGAATAAGATGCATTATTATCAAGATTCTAGAAATAATTGGTATTATGATCATGGTGATATTTTTGGCTTTATGATGATGTTGTTCCTGTAACACCCCGTTTTCCCAACAATGTAAATAATACACATAATCAGAGTATTCAACGTAAAACGGGATATCACACTACATTTAAAGTATAAATAGAGTAAAGTTACTATTTATTAAAACCACTTTAACAAAACATCGCAGCGGAAAATAGATTCATAGTTCAACAACCTTGGCACTACGGCCTCAACGTAAACAACTTAATTAAAAATCTTAATTCAAAGAGGTTCAACAACATGGTTCATAAATAATAATACGCAACAGTGGAAAACAAGCAAATAATCCCCATCCCGTTACGTATCAGAGCGACCCTAAGACGACGCACGAGAATCAACTCACATCAGCAGCTAATCCTGGTTATCTGCACGTTACCCACGTAGAGGCAACATTCAAACAGAAGGGGTGAGATTTCACATTCAATAATAATAAGCATATTCATCAACGGAATTTAACAACCTAAACAATAATAGTTAACAACAATGATATTTCACATGTACTTATCATCAATAGTATTTCACATATGCTTCATTTATTTCTACTTAGCATTCAAATCAACAACAACTATTCAACAACGACGACAACTCAACATTAACGACAATGCAACGACACAACAACAACTTGACTATGCAGTATGCATGTGGTACCAATCAACGCTGGAGTATAAACTCCTAAAATCATCGCTGGAGTATAAACTCCTAAAATCAACCCTGGAGCATAGCTCCTAAAATCAACGCTAGAGCATAGCTCCTAACTTTATATGAGTATGCATGGACTCAACAACTTAATCAACAACAACGTACAACTTCAACGACTTGACGACATTAACAACATCAACAACAACGTAAGACATCAACGACAACGTCAACAACAACAATTGACAACAACAACAACAACAACATTATAATCTCATAAGTATTCATCATATAATTGCAACATCATATAATCATCATGTTAAATTCAACATAAGCATGCATATAATAATTCATCAACATATATACATAC
>Ga0228711_1006432_pt1 | contig 17464 bp, 8 predicted proteins | sample MedpolnodulmetaG_2_FD_177996 | JGI IMG/M metagenome (GOLD analysis project Ga0228711, IMG submission 177996) | Root nodule microbial communities from Medicago polymorpha collected in Santa Monica, California, United States - brown nodules | ecosystem: Host-associated > Plants > Roots > Nodule...
CTTTTGTTTATTACTTACATTTGCTTACGCTTTAACAATTTATTATCCATCCAAATTTCTCCAACATATAATTATTAATTAATAATACCAAGCTAATGGGTTACATGACCTGCAAATCAAAGCCATTTAAAAGATTCCAAATACATTCAATGGTTCACATCTATTTTGCAAACAAACAAACAAAAAAAGTTCAAGTCTCCTACGGTAGGAGACCTAAAGAGGTCTCCCACCGTAGCCTTTGCCTTTTTTATGGACATTATAAACTTGTTTCGTTTTTGTAACCTTTTCTTTTCTTCTATCTTTTTGTTTGATGATGATTGAGACTTGTCAAAAACTAATTTTTGTTTAAGAGTTGTCGGTTGATGGTTAGAATTTGTTAGAAGACAAAAAAAAAAAAAAGTTACTCATAGTTTAGCTAAAGCGACCAAATCCTCGATTAAAATTAAAATTCCTTTTGGGGGGCTGAAAGTAAATTAATTCTGTAAATTCAACTTTAACGTTTTTGTTGGGCTGGGCTTTACAAACATTTATGAGGACACGATGGTAATTACAATCTGTTCTCCAAGCTTCCTCTATATATACCCTCAACTCCAAATTCTAGGGTATATAAGGCCCCAATTTTCTTCGCTCGCAAAATTCTATTAACCACATCAACCTTAGCTTTCAGAAGAACAACAACAACGCTACTCCAATTTTTTCTCTCAAATTCGTAATTACCTATTTCAATTCCTTTATCTTCTTCAATTTTTCATCATAATCATCACTATTGATTATTATCATTGTCTTTCAATTTTTCTGGATAATTTTCTGTTTCTGTTATAATCTTAGTTTTTTCAATGTAGATCGCATTTTTCATGGCGACGTTCGAACTTTATCGTAGGTCGACGATCGGACAGTGCTTGACCGATACTTTGGATGATCTGGTTCAGAATGGAACTCTTAGTCCTGATCATGCCATTAAGATTCTCGTTCAGTTTGATAAGGTTGGTTTCAGAATTCATGCTAGGAATCTAGGATTTTGGTTTTTGGATCTGATCTAATATTGGATACCTGTACTTGTAGGTAAAATCAATTTAAAATGACACATTTCCTCCGGTCCTATATACAGAAAAGAAAATTGGGTCAATAAAAGTTATGTATATGGTCCAAAATTTGAACCATATACATCAATTTTCGTTGATCCAACTTTCTCGTATATATGACCGGAGTGAGTGATATTAAATGAATGATAGGTGCATACCCAACAAAACATAGGTTACCAGAGTGTTATTTGTATCTTATTACTGATTTGAATTGCATGTGGATTTTGTAGTCTGTGACTGAGGCTCTGGAGACGAAAGTTAAGAGCAAGGTTTCTATCAAGGTAACATTGCTTGTTTTCTTTGATGCTTATCTTTTGTTGTAAGGTGTTAAAAAAATTGTGTGGAATGATGGTTGTTATTAGGATATATGTTTAGAGCTGTTTGCTCTTTTGTTGGTTGTAGTTAAGACTGGAAGTGACTTGTTCTGAGCTCTAGCTATTTGGAGCGTAACTGAATGTTGTAGTGTATATTTTGGGATTTTTTTATCTTCTAGGCATGGGTTCAAGTCCTGGGTAAAACATTTGGAATGCTAAACACGTATCATAGGTATGGAACTCGTGACCTTAGCATTGCAAACATTAGTGTCATTATATGAATCAAAACATATATATAGTTTTATAACGTTTTTATATGCGTGTGTGTATAAAGAAAGAAGATTAAATCTTGGCCACCCGTCCCCAAGAAGATCCGCAACTGAGTATGATCAACCATTGATGTTTGATTTGGGGGGGGGGGTCGGTGTAAGGGTTGGCGCACGATTCTGCAATTGTGCTTGCCCTCAGTGCTTAAGAGCATACGCAGAATCTGTTTTTGGTAAATTGGGTGGAATCACCGCTGTTAATCGTACAATCGTATGATATGCGATCTTTTTGGAGTTTTTTTAGATGCCCGCCCTAGGCTTAGGGAAAGAACCTGTTTTCTGCCGCAGGTCAGAAAAAGGCCCTTCTTTGCACAAGTTAGAAGAAAACCCGTTTATGGGCACCGGTCATAAGAAAACCTGTTTACGAAATAGGATTTTTTTTGTTGATAAAACGTGCCTATTAATTATTTTAAATGTGAAATTATAAATATCACAAGAAGTGGCCTTCACGAAATTAAGCTATGGGTTTGTAAGACTTTATTTATTGACTTGCTTATACTTAAGAATTTATATAAGTATTTCAAGTGTGATTTAAGTTTCTCGTTGTCTTACTTGTGCTCTTTTGTATGAATTTTGTATAATATTATGATTGCTGTGTTACGAGTGTACGTTTTACTTCCCCTTACGACTGTACGTTTCTGTTACATGGAGGTTTTCTGGACTATCTTCTTCACCTTTTCACTCATGTTCTTATATCACAAATATTCCAACCTCTCCTTGCTCTGGCCATGAATGGCTTGAAAAGTTTTGTTATTGGCCGTTTCGTAAATATCACTTTCTGCTGAATGCCTGAAACACGTTATCCCGTCCCTGTCTTTACAGATTTCTAGTACTCGGCTTCTCTTTACAGTATCCTGTAAAGAAATTTGCACTGTGATTTTTCACAGAATTGTCTACTGCTTAGAACACCAAGCTGATAAACCATAAACACACAAACCAAGTCAACAAATCGTTATAATTATAATTTATAAATAGGATCAAATATGTAATCTTCACATAGTTGTTGATGAACCAAGCTGCAAGCAAGTTTTGGAGCATCGTTTTCTTCCCTGGTTGTAGATTTATGCAATTTAGTGGTAAAATCATGTTTGCTGCTGTTATAAGCTTGCTTGTTAGCTACTCCCTGTGAATCTTATAATTTTGTATGTTAGAAAATAAATGAAGCATTAATAATTTTTTCTGGCTTGATCATTACAAATGAAATAGATTATTAATACTAATAAATTATTAATACTAATAACAATATAATAATATAAAAAGTAATAATAGTATTTTGAGTATTACTAATGGGTAGTTTTGTCATATTAAACGACTTTCTTAATTCTTTTGCAACTATAATCTTAAATGACATAAAAAAGAACAAAAAGAGTACTACAAAACAAGTATACGTATGTAAGGAGAATTATATTGGGGTTTTTTGTTTGAATAAGCTGATAATGATGCTTGTTTTCTCTTCTTCGATTAATGGGTCAAAAGGGTTTGACTGTTTGCTGGCGCCAATCAATAGATTTGTTCAGGATATTTTCTTGTTGTCTTGAAATATGTATACTTTTTCTCATGTTTTTGATGGTTTAGGTACACATTGACTGTAAGTAATGACTATTAACATGCATTATTTTTAGCATAAGGAGTAACATTTATATGTAATCTTTTAGACTCGAGTATATATTATGGTGATCTTGATGATCAGTGTTACAATAACTTTCATGAAGAGGGACTGAAGTAATTTTATCATATATTTGCTCTTTAATTTTAGTTGTTTTTACAATTACAATTAGGATTTAGGAGTCTGAAGTAGCAGAATATTTTTCTTGCACATCTTGAAAGAGACGTCTCATTTTTCTTTTTGTTTGAAACTCTTTATCCTTTTTCTTCCTTTCCTTTTTTTTTCCTCTGTTTTTTGTTTGAGATTCACTTGCAAATTTTGTTTTATGGTCGTTCCGAGATACACGGAAAATCAGAAACTTAGTTTAAAATGTTGAAATATATAAATTTCTTATGCTTAAAAATACCCTCTCCCGTAACACGCCTCTTTTATATTCTCTATTTACATTCTTTTCTTGGTTATTTTCATGACTTTTGAGTGGAAAAATATGTTTGTTCAAAGTTTAATTTATGGTTCATCATGCATACTTGTCATTTTTTACTGAAAAACAAGACACCTGTCTTCATATTTGTGAAACTATCAATATAACACACGACATTCAAATGGAATTTGTTCGCATGACTATCCATCCACAAGTACCTTATTACTTAATTTTATAGCTCTAAACACTTGAGGTTCATTTGGCTGGTGTGTGGTCTGCTCATTTGTCTTTTTTGTTGTGTGATGATTTCCATAATTTTTAGTCGTTATAATGACTACCATTGACATCACTTATTTGATTAGGAATATTATAGTTTGTTGCAGCTTTTTCCACTATACTCTTTCTCACTCTTAATTTTTTTTTTTATCAATTTTTTGGGGGATGGGCAGAGACTAACTGTGGTTTGTTTATTGCATGTGTCATGTGGAATATGAAAACTGTGGTTTGTTTATGTAGCAATTTTCTTTGTGGAATTGTCCTGTTAAATGGTTTTTTTTTTTCTTTTTCTTTTCTTCTCATGACGAATCTGTATATGGAACAGAAAATGGAACACTTTTAATTAGCCTACTCAGACTACAGAATAGTTTTATCTTCATAAGTTGATATTATTGTCATCCCTGTCATACCTCTAAAGATTAAAGAAACGTTTGTCTCATAAAAATTTCTTTAGCTGAGCTTTGAATTTTCTAGGGATTTAAGTTTCTTATATAGATTCTGAGGACCGTAGCAGAATTTCTACATAATGGAGTTAACCTGAATCTTTGGGGGTTTTGATGAAATGTTACCTGTACTGCATAATCATTGAATACTATGTTAATCGTTTACTATATTAATCAACATAGTTTAAGATTACCAGATAATTTTATGAGTGGAGTTCTATGATTTGGCACCACTGTTTTCATTATATTGTGTGAATGCTTATGAATTTGAATGCATGTTGTCAGTGTGTTTGGCAGCTCTTGTCAGCCAACACCTCTAAACATCTTTTAATGTTCGATACTCCATATATATATGATTTACATTTGAAATTCATGAATTTTTGCTGAAGCTCAAGTCTTAAATAATTAATTGATGTAATTATTTCCCTTTTTCTTTCCCTGACTTTTCTTCTTATTTTCACTTTTGAACCATAGGGACATCTTCATACATACAGATTTTGTGACAATGTCTGGACCTTCATCTTACAAGATGCTTTGTTTAAGAGTGAAGACAAGCAAGAGACTGTTGGACGGGTTAAAATTGTGGCATGTGACTCAAAGTTGCTCGGTCAATAATATGCTTAATTGATGTTGCATGATCAATGAGGAGCATTGTCATCATCTGCTGGTACTATGATGGCTAGACCATAGTGATGAAGGACCTTAATTTCTTACAGAAACAAACAATCTAGCATATACACTGATATGATAGATTTAAAAGGCCTTCTATCTTCATGGCATTAGATAATTAATGTTATTTTGATAATATCACATGAGAATTTGATGAATCGTTTAACCGTTCTCTGTTTTGTTTTTCCATGAGCCTGTAAACAAACTTGTTTATTTATCTCCGGAAAACTATGGTTTGAGACTAGCTACCCTAAAAAGTTAAGCTATTACTACCTCGATTCCTTTTTACTTATCAATTTTGTAGAAGTTTGAGCTCCCTAATTACGTAGATCTCATTTGTTTGTGTAAACAATCTTCGAAAGACAAGTTTCTTAAAAAAAAAAAAAAAATTCTTAGAAAGACAAGTAAAAAATAACGGGGGAGTAAATGTTATAGGATTGAAGTTATTTATGCTAGGAGGATTTTTACAACATATGTGTCGGTTTAATGTTCGGCATGTATTGGTATAGTTGATCTTTAAATTAATAATAATAAGTTAGTGTTTTTCTAATTACACCTTGCATAATCTTAATTACACCCTAGAATGACAAAATTACCTTTGTATAAAATTTAATTTTCAAAAAGTCTCTTCATTCTTTCTTGGTTACACCCCAAAACTCATGTCTTTCCTTCTTTAAGCAGATTTAGATTTATCCCTTCTATGCAAGATTTCAAAGAAAATTCCAAGCAAATAAGGTTAGCAAGTTGTGTTTTTCGATCAATTGTATTTTTCTTGCCATGGGTTCCCTAATTCTAAGCCTTTTTTGGGTTCAATTTGTGTTTTTCATGTTTATGGATTCTACTGTAATTTAATCTTAAACACAGTTTAAGTAGGTCATGTAAACTGAGTTTAAGTGTACATATTTAAACTCAGTTTAAGTAGATCATGTAAACTTAGTTTAAGTAGGTCATATTAACTGAGTTTAAGTGTACGTACTTAAACTCAATTTAAATAGGTCATTTAAACTTAGTTTAAGTAGGTCATGTAAAATGAGTTTAAGTGTACATCTAAAAGTTCAACATTGTTAAATAATTCTACGTAATCTCAGTTTAAGTATGTACATGTAAACTTAGTTTAAGTAGGTCATGTAAACTCAGTTTAAGTAGGTTATGTAAACTAAGTTTACATGAACCTACTTAAACTGAATTTAAGTTAACCTCAGCATGCAAATTGAAATCGTCGTACAATGCGTTGAACAAGGAAAAGAAAAAATTGAAACTAGCATTATTGAAAAAGAAGAAGAAATTCACTTATTTTTATGCAATCGAGTATGGATGAAAAATGTTTTGATTCACTCTTTAATCTGTTACAGAGATTGATTGAACATCAAAATTGTTTGATCATTTGTGGGTGAAAGAAAGTGACAATGAATGAAATCAAGGTTTTAAGAGAATTTATATAAAAGGGCAATTTTGGTATTATTAAAAAAATTTGGGCGTAACCAAAAATATATGGGGTGTGAATAGAAAAATTCAATAAGTTATTGAATAAAACCTTAAAAAATTATAATAAGTAAATATCATTTATTAAAAAACAATAGCTAAGATTCAAGTCGTATTCTTCCAAGTAGGATCAGCTATGTAGGTTGATTTGTAGGTGGAACAAAATTTTGTTTGATCTTTCCTAACATTTTTTTTTACACTCTTCAAATCATGGATTTGAACCTACACATTTTGGCAGGAAACAAAGAAACAATCTAGCAATATATCATCAGATATGAATGTCTATATGAATGTCTGCATTTAAGTACTTTTTGACAAAGAAGTCTATACCAAAATTTAGATCCCATTAGTGTAGATTTATTTTTTATATCCCCATTAGTATAGATTTCTTTTTTAAAAAGTTAGATATTTTATTTGTAAAGAAGGAAGGTATGGTTTATAGTTCTTACGTGAACAATTAGTTACATGATATTTTAGGAGTCAATTAATTAAAAAATAAAGATGAGTGTGCAATTGATTATTATTTTATCTTATATGATATTGAGTCTATCATTCGAGCTACTCACTATTTATATATACGTTCTAAGTAAGTTTAGTGGTGTATTGAAAAAACTCAATACATTCTAAATAAGTTTAGTGGTGTATTGAAAAAATTAAAGTTCCACGTCTGATAAATATAGACCTGAAAAAAGTTTTTAAAAAATGATATCCTTCATTTGGTTAGTTTATTGTAGGCTCAATTATATTTTTTATGCTCTAATTTTTATAATTTTGTCCCTCCTAATTTCAAAATAAAACATTTGACGTCCTACCTTTAGTCCTCCTGTAAAAATGTTAGTCACCTTTAATTTTTTAATAATGCTAACAACATTGATTTTAACATATTCTTTTTAACATTTATTCTGAGACTCACATCACTTAATAAAAAAGTAAATATTAAAAAGAATGTGTTAAAATAAGTGTTGCTAACATGGTAAAGCCGACGTATACATAAACACTTCACTATTTAGATCCCATATGTACAGCTCCATCACTTGATTGAAAAAAGAAAATAAAAGTCGAGCGAAGTGGGAGAAATCCCAAAGAAGAATCGAGAAGGCGAATTTTACCCAAAAGAAGAAGACAAATTGGGTGGAAGGGGAACATCAAAATTTACTCATAATCTCAATCAATTAAATTAATGTTGTGTTGTGCCAAAAGGAGTAAAATTATCATTATTCGTACCAATTAAATGTTGGTGGAAATAAATTAGAATGGAGATATGGATGATTGGGAGCTGACGAGGATGGTCCCACGTGTCCAATCAAGCAAAGATACGCTCAAGTTGACAATCAAAATCATTGGTGTACTGGATTCATATCATTTTTGTTCATTTCACTTACCTTACTTGGATCTTAGTCAGCATTGATATTTCATCTCTGCATTGGATAAGGATGTGCCACAGAATTCATATCTCTTCTTTTTCATAAGCAACTAATTTTGATCTCTGTCAAAATTGCAAATATATGTAAAAATGTCTTGTTTATGTGATTAATTTTTATATGTGGTTGGTGTCATATTTTTTTTACCTATATACAACCAATCAAATCATGATGAATAGATATTTTCTAAAATTTTGTCAAAAAAAAAGATATTTTCTAATTAATTTAAAAAATATATCATGAAGTGATTTGATTGAACACATGTTTATACAAATCAAATCTTTCATTTATTAGTAATTTTGATTCTCAAATTTAATTTTAAATAGTCAATTTAATATTTAAAGATATTAAACATAACTTTATTTACACATGGATCTAATCAAATAACACAAAATGACACTTTTACATGTTAATTTATAAAATATCAATAAAAACATCTATATAACATAATAAAGATTTGATTAAATACATGTGTAAAAAAGATTTACACTATAAGTGTATATAAACTAAATCTCATCTTTGAACATGTTTTTTGTTGATAAATTTATGAGCAGAGATATAATTTGGTCACTCGCAAATTTTTTATGCCCCAATTAGTCCCTCACAAAAAATAATATCAAAATTATTTCTTTTTAACATTTTCATATGAATGATAAATTAGTTTCTAACTCATTACAAGAACAAATGACTAATTTCTTTTCAATTTGAAATTGTACCAGTGTGTGGTATTATTTTTTGTTAAGACTTAAATTACTTCAAAAGAAAATTGTTAGTTTTTTAATGATAAATATTAATAATTAATTGTTAAATTATTTTTTCTAAGTTGCCTGAGTTTGATCCGAACTCAATCTCTTAGCTTAAAACAACCGAATCTTCAACCATAAAAAAATAGAAATATTATATTTCAAACACTCTAACATTTACATCATCCGATCATTATTATAAAAAACAAATTAAATTTATTAAATAAATAATACATATAAACATTATTATAGAAATTGAGATATAAACAAATTAGAACAAATTAGATTTATTAAATAAATAATACTTCATTTATTCAATAAATCTTCGAATTTGTTTTTAGCTTATGATAACCCATTCAATACTCCCACCTAAATTGAGATATAAAAAATGACAAGTTGCTCCTTCTCATGCATATAAATAATCATCATCTAATCTAACACGCCGTCAATCTCGTCAGAAGCATTTACATAACCCATAAATTCATTCAATCCCTTTTCAATTTCCTCTTCAACGACTCTCCTTAATCTTCAAATTCATCTTCATCCCTTTAATCTTCAATGATTCTGGGAATTTGTTGATGACAGAGATTGGACCATACACAGAGGTGACCACAAAGCTTGATAAGAAGAATTTCACACACAATCATCCACTCTAGTATTTCCATTCACCCTTTCATTTGATTCCATTTTCAACACCTTCACACCCATTATGTAAACTTCCTTCATTTTATTCCCGCCTTTACTCTCATCAATTTCATCCAAAAGGGTCACCATTTTCAAGGTATTTTCCTCTCTTTATTCAATTCGGGATCTTAAAGTTTGTTTTTTTTATTACTATTATCATGACTTTTGTTGCATGCTCTTTGTTAATTTTATACCTTTTAAATTATATGAGTATATTATTGTTGTTATTGGTTTAATTGGAGGAGGTAAAAAAGTTAGAGAATTAGAGTGATTCCTAGATTGTATTATTGGCCAGTATCTGTATTAGTTATTGATATTTGCATAATTTGATTGAAACTGTATTGAGTTTGGCATAATCACCATGTGTCCCTGTCATTTCGTCAAAAAATTAGAAGTTATGGAAGAACCTGTATGGTTCTAAACAGGGAGCTGCGTAGTGCACCGTCTGCATCTAACTTGCGAAGGGAATGTATTACAATGTTATGTTTAGCATGAAATGCTTTACTTTATAGTTTTATTAATCGAGGGAGTGATTTTAAAGCTTGCGAGTTTTCAATGCAATATAGTTTGGTTATTTCGTATTTGATATGGGACGTAGTGTTGGGCGGTAAAGAACCAACACGATAATAAAATAAGCATAGCAGAGATGAGGATATTGCGTTGGATGTGTGGTAAGACTAGATATGATTAGATTAGATAGAAATGACAACATTAGAGAGAAGGTTGGGGCAGTCAAATCATTAGAGGCAGAAAAAACCTATAAAAACTACAAGAGAAAACTATTAAGATAGACCTAGAGATTAATGAGTTGGATAGAGATATGATAGAACATTATGGCGTTGTTTGATCCATGTAGCCGACCCTATTCAATGGGATAAGCCTTGGTTGTTGTTGTTGTATTTGGTATGTCATGAACTTTCTTCTTCCTTCGATATATGATCACTATCATTTGGTTTTTGGTTTTCTGTAAGTTGCAAAGGTTCTGGTAGTTGTCTCTGCCTATACACACAAACACACACACACATATATCTTGATCTGCATTGCAAATTGGCTTCCATATTTTTATCATTAGTATATATTGATTGGTTGAGTATTTAATATTACTCACAAGTGTCAACCCTGTTTTGAGTTGCTAGATTAATTAAAGATGGTGGAGAAGTTCCTGACCGTGCCACCGTTTGAGTGCGCGTGGCGAGAGGATTTAAAATTCCAGGAAGCAGGTAGGGGATGCGTGGCTTTTGATGCATTTGCCTGCAACGATGTCACATTGGTTTTTAGGGAGAATGTGGGAAGCCAAGGCTACCACTACAAAAGAGATAGTAGTCCACACTACACAATCATATTGGGGAGTCATAGGAATCGGCGTCTCAAAATTGAGGTCAACGGTGAAACTGTTGTTGACGTGGTAGGGGTTGGACTCTGCTGTTCCAATTCGTTTCAGAGTTATTGGATCAGTATCTACGATGGCTTCATCAGCATTGGTAATGGGAAATACCCTTTCCAGGATGTTGTCTTCCAGTGGTCTGATTCTCGTCCCAATTGTAATGTTCAGTATATTGGCCTCAGTAGTTGGGATAAACATGTTAAGTACAGAAATGTTAATGTCCTCTCATTAAAAAACACTCTTATGCCCTTATCTAAGCATATTCTTTTTGGTGATTATCAAGTTGAGGATGATGTTACTGCTGCTGACAAACAGTTGCATATGGACTATGACAAATGGGGTCTCAACAATTTTCTGGAGAGCTGGGACTTGTCTGATATGTTATTCATCGTTGGTCCAGAGGAAAGACCTGTTCCTGCTCACAAGCCTATTTTAGCTGCTTCTGGAAACTTCCCTTTATGTTCCTCCTTTGCCATCACACTGCCCACTGTTTCTTATCCGCTTCTCCATGCACTACTTCACTACATCTACACTGGCTGGACACAGGTACCACTTTTCCTTCTTATTTGTTGTTCAACGTGGATATATTATTGAGGCAATCCTTGTTTGCTTTTTTTCCTACATTATTCATATTGCATTCCCACTATCTATTTATTATAGGTTTACTTGTGATTTTGTCTACTTGATTATCATCTTTCTTGGCTGATTTTTATTTTATTTGATGCACTGTTGTGTCTTTCTATCCTGTAGATTCCACAAGAACAACTTGATTCTTTGAGGGCTTTAAGTCTACAGTTTCAAGTGATGCCACTGGTGAAGCAATGTGAAGAGGTTATGGAACGAATTAAGGTAGATAACAAGTTGTTTGACACCGGCAAGAATGTGGAGTTAATATATCCATGTATTGGGCCTCATTGTTCAACGTTACCCTCACTTCCTGTCAGCATTCAGAGACTGGTTCAATTAAAACTGTCGGGCCAGTACAGCGATGTGAACATCTACGTTGAGAGTTATGGATTTGTTGCACGAGTACATAGAATTGTTCTCAGCTTATGGAGTATCCCCTTTGCCAAGGTGACCCAATTTCGTTATCTGTTATCCGATAATTTGTGATTTGTAACAGCAAGATTTATGCACCTAAACATCAACCTTTCCATTTTATAGAGGAAGTATTAACTTCAGTGAGCTTAATCATGTGAGATTTCAGTTCAAAATTGATGGGCTGTATTCTGAACAAAACTTTGAAATTATGTTTCCAAATTTCTTAAAATAAATTCTACATTGGGCAGGATCTGAAATGTCTGTGATATGTTCTGTTTATGACTTTACAATTTACATTATATTGTCCAGGAATGACTATAAGAATTAACTAGGTAAATAAAATTATTACCATGTTTAGCATTATTCTTTGTTACAAACAAACTTATTTACGTGACTAGTAATGTTGATCAATTAACACATCAGTTCCATTGCAGTTTCATCATTCAATGTGTTCTCATTGGGTCTTTGCAATGTTAGTTAGCAAGCATATTGACCAGAAATAATTCTTTGTTTTATCTTTATGCAAATAATACTCATGCAACGTTTGCCAATAATGTATTTTAGGTGGTGGCTATATATTTTTGTATACCGTCCATGTGAGCCATCGATTGAAGATGTTGTTATTTTGACAGATGTTTACAAATGGAATGAGTGAAAGCATGTCATCAGAGGTTACTTTACGGGATGTGCCGCCAGAAGCTTTCAAGGCTATGATTGACTTTTTATATGATGGACAATTGAATGAGAAAATTATTGATTCTGGTTCTTTGTTGCTCCAACTTCTTCTATTGGCTGATCGATTCGGAGTGACTTTTCTTCACCAAGAATGCTGCAAAATGCTTTTAGAATGCCTCTCACAGGTAGTTGGGTAAACTCCACTCACAACAGTAGTTAGTACTTACTAGGAAGATAGAATCATTTATCCTGTGGATACCACTTGGATTAAGTGATTGAAGAAGAGAGTTGCGGTTTTTGGACTTATGAGAACAAAAGAAGAGGAGAGAACCATTTAACAATAATCAATTATCAGATATTGATACTTCTTGTCTACACATCATATGCAGGGATGAAGTTCCTCTTTTGGGTGAAGGTCATACAACAGAGTTTTTCTATTATACAAACAAATTAAATGGAGGAGGAAGCAGACAATTTTGGCAACTATTAATGACGTAGCTTTTGAAGCTAACTATTGAACTTTGTTGCAGGACTCTGTATGTCCACTCCTCCATGTGGTTTCTTCAATCCCATCATGTAGACTTCTTAAAGAAACACTGCAGAGGAGAGTTGCCATGAACTTTGACTATTTTATCAGTGCCAGTACTGACTTTGTTTTGTTAGATGATACAACTTTCTTCAATATCATTAAGGTTTGTTTCTCTTAAAGTTGCTCCATTTATTGAATTTGATGTTAAATCCAAGGAATAGAACTGAATGACACTCAATATCTTCTAAAGAAGTGTGCATATTTGTTTGCTTACTAGTAATTCAGAAAAGGTTTTTTTGGGTAGAAGGGCATAAAGGAGTGGGGTTTTACTTATGTGGATATGCCATCAAAGTTGGACCTGTACTTTAGTGAATTCATGCATGTGAAATTTGGATGGACCTAAGTTGTGTGATTTGAGAACTGTAAATATCGATTCACACATTTGAAGTTCTAAGTTAGCCTATAACCAAAAGCCAAAACAAAAAATCCCCTGGATATTAGTTAGTGTTACATCAGCAAATTGGCTAACCTCAACAGTAGGCCTTATAGTAATATTGGAGCAACTGACTGATAATTTCTCAAATCTATATTTGAACGTTGCAGCATCCAGATCTGACGGTAACATCTGAAGAGAAAGTTCTTAATGCAATCCTAATGTTTGGCATGAATGCAAATGAGTTATTTGGATGGGAAGTGGTGGATCAGTTAATAATTAATTCAAAACCTGAACTCCTTTTTGGGGAGAGGCTTCAATTAGTTTATGACTTGCTGTCATTTGTGCGATTTCCACTGCTACAACACTCCTTACTTGACGAGGTTTGCCTGCTCTACATTAAGACACTTAGGTACAGGGTTTTATTACATTCTTCTTCTAATTACACTATTGTAATTACTGTGCAGTTGCAGAATAGCAACATTCTCAGGCATATTCCTGTTCTACAAAATTTCGTAAGTTTGCTGTCTTATTCCAATGAATACTTCCTGTTTTTTTTTTTTAGTTGATTCCATTTTTATATTTAGTGCAGTTTTGTGAATGGTTTTTCTTTTGAAGAAGCTAAACTAGCCCACCCAAATTCGCGCGGTTTTGTAAATGTTATCTTTGATTAATTGTTCTGTTGTTTATATTCTTACAGGTTCAGGAGGCAAGAAATTTTGCTAAACATGGGCTGGGAAGGCCAGAAAATGAAAATAAGTAAGTTCATCATAGTTTTTCTCATTGGTTTCTTCATCAGGCATTATGTCATGCTTTGCACTTTGAGTCATTTTTCAAAATTTAGATTGTAGCCTCTGCAGTGGATTAGCTATAGGTTTTTTGGTATGAAAAATTTTTGCAATTTTTTTCCTTTTTAACGTATTGCAAACCTTGGACTCTATTTCTGTGGTATTCCCTTTCTTATGCAACAAACATATGGGTACGACCCCCATATGGATGATAGCCATAATTTATTTTCCAGATCCATACAAAAACTTGATTTCTTAATTAATGTAATGACTCAAACATTCTCTCCCTCCCTCCCTTTCTAACACTACTTTCATGCGTTGCAGTGTTAGATTCCAACATAGACGGTCTAGTTACAGGGAGCTCCAGTATATTTGTGATGGGGATGACCATGGAGTTCTGTACTTTGCAGGCACATCATATGGTGAACACCAATGGGTTAATCCTCTTTTGGCCGAGGTAGGTCATGCTTTATGTTTTCCCCTTTTAGTTTTTAGGAATTCTTATTGCAAGCGCTGGTCTTCAAACTATTTATACATTCTCTAATAAAAAAAATATAAAATTGTGGTAGGCAAAGAAAATTACCATCACAGCCAGCAGTCCCCACTCAAGATACACTGATCCCAAGGTTTTGGTCTCAAGAACATATCAGGTGTTCTAAATTTATTTACTGTGGTTTATTTTTTAACTATTAATGTCTTGGATGGCACCTAATACTTCATTTGGCTATGACAGGGAACATGTTTCGCTGGGCCTCGTTTGGAAAATGGACATAACTGTTCCTGGTGGATGATTGATATGGGACAAGATCATCAGGTACATAACATGCTCTTTGAACAAGTGGATATTTATCAGTTTTGAGTGACAATAACAAAAGCTATTTATTCAGTTTAAGGAAAACATAAAATTATCCGACTGCAAAATAAAACATTTAATTTGATGATTTATCGTCACGTGATAAATAAAGTATTGAATTGAAACTCAATGAGTAGATCATTTTTGTTAAATTGGAATTTGGAATCAGCATCTGATTAAGAAAAGGGAATTTTTTTACTCCAGCTTATGTGCAACTACTATACAATGAGGCAGGATGGCTCCAAGGCCTTTCCGAGATGTTGGAATATTCAGGTACACAATCTCTGCTATGTGGATTTGTGACTTCATTGTTTAGTCTTTTTTTTACAAAGGATTGATGTTGGGATAAAAAATGAAAAGCATTTAATTTAATGTGTATATTCTATGTTGGAAAACGCTTTTACACATGCTTCAAATTGTATTTTATAATATAGTTTTAAAAGCTGATATAACAAGGTGTCATTATGGTGTCTTTTGATTGGATGCATAGCTAAAATAATTTCACATTGTCAGTGCATGATAATTAATCTCTTAATAAAATACGTATGTGTGCAAAGAACTTTTTATAGAAATATGACTTGTGAATGAATGAGCATAGGTGGCTGAGTATGAAGATTGACTTCTAAATTAATTTATATGGAATCTACCATACATGGTCATGCATTCCTTTTTTTGGGTAATTTGCAACAAACTCTTCCTACAAAAGTGCATTGTTGTGTTACTAATACATTTAGTTTAATGACATATATTTGCTGTGTAAATTAATCTTACAATGACATCTAATAGAAATCCTTTATTTATCCATGTCATACCATTAATTTTAACAAAAGTATGGTGATATGACGAAACGGAATGGTAAATTTTCCGTCAGATGTCAATGTAAAAGTGGTTTACTTTAGCGTGCATATTCTTTTAAATCCTATATTAAATAATGTATCTTCTAATAAATATTTTTTATTTTTGATTCCACAACAAGTATCTTTCATATGTAATGTGAAGGATTAATTAATATTGTTGTGTGAAATTATCAGGGATCTGCGGACGGAAAGAGCTGGCGGGACTTGAGGGTCCATGAAAACGATAGGACAGTATGTAAACCTGGTCAGTTTGCATCTTGGCCCGTAGTTGGTCCCAACGCCCTGCTTCCCTTTAGGTATTTCCGGGTTGTTCTCACAGGACCGACCACTGACGTTACTAATCCTTGGAACTTCTGTATTTGCTACTTGGAACTTTATGGCTACTTCCTCTAAAACCTTTTGGTTTGGCTCTCATAGATAGGTTAGGCACTCCTATTACTATACATACATCCTTCCTTGATTACATATCCAGTTTCGTTATGTTCCCTTATTTGATTGAATAATGTAATAATATATAACTCCATGTTGTTATACTAAGAATAATTGAATTTCAGAATTTGGTGGTGAATTGTTTTACTGTCACTCAAATTGGATTGAAATAATAAAAATAATCTGTTTTGCTTGTCATTATGTAGAGGAGAGGTTCACCAAGTGAGTTTTATAACTTTCATTTTTATTCGTTATGCTACCCATAGACAAGAAATTGCAATTAAGAATACACCTTTAAACGTGAAAATTGTAAATATTTACTTTTTTGTAACATAGTTTCCACAGATATTATCAGCTGTCAATAACTGAACATGTCTTCGTGGTCCTGTATTAGGGGTTATAAAAGTATCGGAAGAGCATTTATTTTATAAAAAAAAGAAGTAATAGATGTTTTCTTGGTATTATTTGAGGGGTTTGTCTAACATGTGCAATATTGCACATGTTAAGCCAACTAAAAGTTTTTTCTCAAAAGAAAAAAATCAACTAAAAATCGTAACTTTTCATTGAAAAACACCATTTATTTATTAAAAAAATTATATTTAAAATTGTAACGCCCGTATTAAAAGTGTCTAGAATACTTAATACGTTCGTTAAAACTGATACTGGATACATTAAATCATACAATACGGAAAGCGACATAAGTCGGAATTCATATACAAGAGTCATATATTACATTATTTGAGCATGATCAGTCTAATGAAACGAGTACAACAAGTCTCATCACGATACATATAGCCACAATAACATAATAAAACTAGACAGCACAAGCATGGATCCATAAGCACGATCAGTCCAAAGCTTTCTCCTTACCTTTGCCTCGAACAACCTGTGAACCTGAACAAAGAAGGAGTGGGGTGAGACATAATGCCTCAGTGAGTTCTACCTAAACCCTAAGCTATGGGTAACCGCGGGGGAAAGCCTATGGTTACCCTGTGTCTACAATACAAC
>Ga0228711_1006433_pt1 | contig 17460 bp, 14 predicted proteins | sample MedpolnodulmetaG_2_FD_177996 | JGI IMG/M metagenome (GOLD analysis project Ga0228711, IMG submission 177996) | Root nodule microbial communities from Medicago polymorpha collected in Santa Monica, California, United States - brown nodules | ecosystem: Host-associated > Plants > Roots > Nodule...
TTCTTTTATTTTTTTTTTTTTTTTTTTGTATTTTTTTTTTTTTTTTTTTTTCTCCTCTTTTTTTTTTTTTTTTTTTTTTTTTTTTTTTTTTTAAAATAAAATTTCTTTTTTTTTTTTTTTTTTTTTTGCTTTTATAATATCTCTTTTTAATCTTTATATCTTTCTCCTCCGTGTTTTTCATTGCTACCTTTGTAGATTTAGGTTGACAAATATTGGTGAAATAGTGTTGGCATTTTAGAAAATCATGTATTTGCGTATGTTTTTGTCAACAGAGAGCGTAGTTTGGTTATTTCAATCCTACTTAAATGGCTAAGATTAGATATAAATAAAACTAATCAACCATTCATGTATGATTGAATGGTCAAGAGTCAAGACTAGAGCTTTGTGTTATGTATAGAGATGCATCATATCTCTTAACTACTTCATGTTATTTGCTTCATCTGTTTGCTTTTGGCATATGATAATGCATATCATATTTTAGACTTGTAGAAGAAATATGTTGTATATTTTAGGCCGGTTGTTGCAGAATGCTTCCATGTTGATCTTCTTAATATGTTCTCGTTCCCACCAGGGGAATGCTTGTATATTAATAATCTCAACATATTCTCGTTCCTAGAAAATATTTAAAATTCATCTTTGCATGTTGTTTTTCTTCATCAACATCAGCTACTTACTCTAAGTGTTTTGTTTCCTACCCTGTAACTTATTCCATGTAGCGTTATGGGAAGGGAAGTCACTGGCATACAGGTCATGGACAAGAAGTCAAATGGTCTAGCTTCAAATGGTAGTTTTGGCGAAAGAGTGCGTGTTTCTCCCAAAATTGCAAGAATGGTTCAAGCAATGGATCATGAGATAAAGGAATCTGCTGAAGGTAATTCTTTTGTCGAGAAACATCAGGAAAGAAAAGATGTTTTGAATGCCAAAAGCACGAAATTAAATGCTGGTTTATCTGAAGAGAAGAATGAGAAATCTGAAGAACCGAAGATGGATGGCGATAAAGAATTAAGCTCACCCACTGCAATAACAATTCCTGTGGATAAAGAGCATACAAGCCCCTCTGCTCCCCAGCAATCTGACCAGGCTACTGAAAAGCATGTCACCCACACGCAGACTGTTGATACTGAAGCTGTTGCAAATGGTCAGGACTTGTCACCAAATGCTAACAATACACACTCACCAAATTCCTCAAAGAACTCACAGGTATTGTGTCATAACCTTTAGAATTTTTAAGTATGAACTTAAATTTGTATGTGCTCTTTTGAGAACTGAGTCAAGTATGCAAAATGGTCCTAGCATATGTGCTGCATAAAAGTTGTTAGATTGAGTTGTTTCCTGCAACAATCGAAAAATGAGGAAGTGAAGATTTTAACTAGTGACAGAACTGAAATCTACTTGTTTTGTTTGTTCACATGATACATGTTTCTCATACTGAGGATATGTTGTTTTCCCTCCTCCTGCCACCATTTAAACAGGCTATTGCGCTATGAGACTCCTTTCAAAGGTCAAAATTATGAAACCAATGTTTAAATGCTCAGTCACAATAGATTAGTTTAATTAAATCAGTGCAAAAAGATTATATTGGGAAGCTCAAAATACCTTACCAAATAAATACAAGCAACCTTTGTTAAGATTTGTTTTAAAAGGTGTGCTTCAAACTGCGACCGTAATAAACTAGCTGCCAAAAAAAAAAAATTTTGTTTGTAAATAATGCTCATGTGGTAGAAATTATGTGGAAGAAGTGGTAGACTTAGCTTACCTTCTTATTTGTCTCAAGGTTTCTAAGGTTGCTTTTTAATTGCATGTTTTGTGATTTGTGTCCGGGAGTGGGCGAGTAAGTGTATTTTATATTACTGAAATGAGTAATCTTTTCAATTTTTCAGTCGAACTCACCTTTTTCATCAAGGAAGCTCACACAACATGATAAGAAGCACCATGATGATGAAGACAATTGGTCGGTTGCTTCCTCGTATCCTCAAAACTTGAATACTTTGATGAGTTCAATAATTTAATAATAATAAAAAAATTAGTAACCCTCCAAACATCTACATTTTACATGTATTTAAATATACAGCAGTTATTCTCGTTTATTCTTTAACCATAAATAGCAGTGTTGCATCTACACGCAAGGTGACTGTAGGAACAGCGCCTACGTTTAGAATCTATGAACGTGCAGAGAAACGAAAGGAGGTACGTTGTTAATTAACCTTTAACAGTGTGTATTCTGAGGTTGATTATATTTCCTATTAAGTAATATTATTATATTAGATAAATCTAATGTTCTTTTTTGTTCTTGTCACTCTGATTTATCTGTCCAGTTCTATATGAAGTTAGAGGAGAAAAATCGAGCCCTGGAAGAGGAAAGACTCCAGTATGAGGCAAGGCGGAAGGTACTGCTTGCTCTCAGTTGCGTGTGCACATCCATGTGTGATTTTTAATTTTTAACTTTTAACTTTTTTCAGCCCCTCATTCTAGAATGGATGTACATCCTTTAATTTCTCTTTTACTTCTTTTTGTTCTTCCTCGTTCTAGAAACATCTAATTGCTTAAGCCAAGGTCCAGTTTTAAGACCATGTACATGGTTATTTTCTGTTTATCCTCTTAGGTTACATTTTACTTGTTGAACTGATTTAAACAACTATATCTTTGTGTAATTATAACCTATGTAGGAAGAGGAAGAAGCAGCCCTTAAGCAGTTAAGAAAGAGCTTGGTCATTAAGGCAAAACCGGTTCCTAGCTTCTATTATGAGGGGCCTCCCCCTAAGACTGAACTCAAGAAGGTACCAAGTCTTTTCCTTTTCCACCTATCTTTTCCAAGTCTCAGGATAGACATGAATTTGCCATTGAGAATTTCAGAAATTGCATGAATAGTCCAAAGGAATACAATACAATATAATAGGAACATTAGAATGCTTGACAATGTCTGGGATACAAATTTGACTGTAGGATATAATGGTTGTAGTTCTTATTGTTTTCTGAATCTAGTATTGTTTCTTGCTCACAAACTTGTATGCGCATTAATGAAACTCCTCATATCATTGCCTTATGATGTTCATGTTAGTTTTAGTCCTTTCCAAATGGAAGAGGCAGAATCATAAATTTATTAACATCTTAGTTTTTAGCAAAACTAAAATTCTTCATTCCTTTACCTTTATAGCAGCTTCCACTGACTCGCCCCAAGTCACCAAAACTATCTCGGAGAAAGAGCCTTGGTGACGCTGTCATCTCATCTCCTGAAGTTTGCAATCGAGTACGTCACAGCATTAGCAGTAACCCCAAAAGTGGGTTTGGTACCCCTGTCACCCAAAAAAGCAAGGACCTGATCATTGGACGTAACAGCAATGGCGCTTGCAAAACCACCAAAGAACGAACTAAAACGGTAAAAGAAACAAAAGCTTCTCCCCCTAAAGCCACGGAGCAGACAAATGCGGACATATCAGTCCAATAATAAGCTTTCCGAAGATATTACTGACCTCCAGTTGAGAGGAAAATAGCCTTCAACTTTCTTGGTCACACCAAATGGGATGCTTGCAGAAGAGATGGCCTTGTTTTCTTTTCATCTGGACTGACATTTTTAAGTGGCCTTTTTTTAACTTGAAGTGTATATGTTTTGTATGTTACATTGGCACACATTGTATTATCATTTTATTATATATATAAATAGTTTATTGATGTAAGTTGTACGTACGAACTTTGAAATGCCCCAGATGGCTTCGGGACTTTGCAAGGGAAATTTATATGAAATATATTCCTTTTTGTAAGATCCTACAATTAATTTTTAACGAGTGTTACATCCGGTTTTGTTTGTGCTCTATTTGATGGTAATTAAAAGGAGCTGGAGAAACGGCGTTGTTACTTGAACACATAATAATCATGTGGACATTTTTCCATGTGATTGATCCGGAACTGATATAAAGAGTTGGGTTTGTTTGTCAGTTATGATTACCGTGGATGACATCCTGTTCTGTGGATGTTGAAGAAAAGTTCTATTCTAAGATCTGAAATGTGTTTGTCGAAAATTGTAAATAATGTGCAGAAAATACTTGGTCATTGCAATGTAGAGCGGGAAGGATTTTTTGTTTGACGACAATTCTATCAAATTCGAACATTAATTAATTAGTCAACTGTAAAGTTCAATGAGTTATTATCATGTCCAAGTTATCAGATTTATTCTAAATGTGTGTCGTGCATGAATTGTAAAGAAATACACTTTGCATAGCTAAAAGAAAGTAAATAATCATAGCAATGAAAGAGCATAGAACTTTTAGAAAGAAGGAAGTAGTGGGAATTGAATGAAACACTAGCAAAAGACATGAAGATTAAGAAAAACTAAGAAATATATGAATTAGTAAGAAGATTAATTTAAGAGGAATGTTAAGGAGACTCTTTTTACAATGTATTTTACCGGGAAAAGAAAAACGGATATATCCACAACAAACACAGGTTCTGTTTTAGCTCTCGAAAACCATAAACCATGCTTGGTCTTAATATGAAAACATGGAAATTGTTACCCTCCACAGCTCCACACTTAATAAACCGTCCATCTTCCTCAACCGCCGTCGCCACGGTGAAAATGGAAAAACCAAAATCACCATCCTCCAAACCCCGAAAAAGATCCTCTTACGGAACTTCTCGTAAATCAATTCTCAAAAAAACCTTCAAACAAGAACAAGTCACTTTCACCGCCCCTTTCTCCGACGAACCACATGTCGCCATCATCGGCGGTGGTATCTCCGGTCTCATTTGTGCTATCTTCTTAGACAAACGCGGCATTCGCTCCACCGTTTTCGACACTGGTATTCATGGTCTTGGAGGAAGATTGGGTACAAGGCTCATTGATGATTCTTTGCTTTTTGACCATGCTGCTCAGTTTTTTACTGTCAATGATTCTCGTTTTTCTGAAATTGTTAATGTTTGGTTGGATAAGGGTTTGGTTCGTCAATGGAAGGGTACTGTTGGAGAGTTGAAGAATGGTGGTGAATTTCTTCCATTTTTACCCTCTCCTCCAAGATATATAGCTACTCGTGGAATGCGCTTTCTTGCTGATTCTTTATTGTCTGAGGTTAGGTTGTTCCTCATTATCAATTATTTATTCAATATTCATTCATTGTTTTCAACAATTCAATACTTACAACTGTCTGAGAAGTGTCCATGGATTGTTAATGTGTGTCAAAACAAAGACAAAAAAAGTTGGTTTTGGGACACATATGGTACGAGTGTCATTGACACATGTTGGACACTGGGACACACTTAATGTCAGAGGTGTCTGTGCTTCAGGGCTTACAACTAAGAAAAGATTCTGTTACATTCTGCAAATATGGCTACTTGAAGTTATAATGGTTCTAGTCACTTAAATTAGAAAACGTCTGTCCATTTGTTCATTTTTCCAAATTTAACACTACAAATACAATTTTAAAGGTTTTATATTTGTTTTGGTGTAACACGACACCATTCAAATCAATATGTATACCTTCCATAGGTTTTAATGGATGCTTATTAGAGAGATATTTTGGTGGAGAGATTAAATTGATTGGCATTATTTAATTTAAGGGACTAACTTAAATATTAAGTAAAGTTGAGGGATTAAATTACCCGACCTTTACAATTTGAAGGACCAAAATGATTATTAAGTTTTTCTAACTTTTGTGCTGCTATAGTTCTTAGATTTTGGTTTTTTGCTGTGGTTCCCATATTATTTTTTGTGTTAAGAAACTAATTCTCGTGTAGACTAGCTTGGTGAATGTGGAGAGACCATGCTGGATCAGTAAATTGGAGCCATTTAATGGGATGTGGCACTTGAGTGAAAATGGGAAACCTCGTGGGAAGTTTGATGCAATTGTTGTTGCACACAATGGTAACTTGAGAATGTCTTTATTTTTTCTCTTCAAAAATAATATCGTACAATTTCCGTTTTTACTTTTATCAGCCTGGAGTATTTATATGTATACAGTCATCCGACCTATGGCTTCTTTAGTAACTATTTCTCTATTTGCCGACAGGAAAATGTGCTAACCGCTTGCTTATGACATCGGGTTTGCCATTAATTGCTAAACAAATGAAGGTCAGTCTAGGTTTTTTCTTTTCCAATTCATTTGATTCAATAAACTAAAACTCTATTTTTAGCTTTATCTGTTATTATATTCGTACTCATACCACCTATTGTTTCTATTCTACTGTCCATTGTTCAGAGGCTGGAATTGAGTTCAATATGGGCCCTTTTAGCAGCGTTTGACGAACCTCTTCCTTTTCTAGAGAATACAGAAGTTCCTTTTGAAGGAGCTTTTGTGAGAGGAATTGATTCAGTGTCATGGATGGCCAATAATACCAAGAAACTGCTGGCTTCCCAGAGCGACGGTCCTCACTGTTGGACCTTTCTAAGTACTGCTGCTTATGGAAAACAGAACAAGGTTCCACAGGTAGGTGGCGAAATTAGTTTCCTGAGTGTTAGATTGGTTTTGGGGTTGCTGGATGTTTTTGGAAGGTTTAGAGGAGTAATATATTGGTATTGACTCACAATTACCTTACCTAGAATAATATTTGCAAGGGATTTGATTAAAAATTATATAAATTATGATAACCTATGCATTTTTCATTTGTGTATTGCATGTGATGATTAGAACTTTTAATAACTGAAATGTGAGCCATGTTTTGTTTATCAGGAAAATATTCCTACTGTTACAGCAACAAGGGTAAAGGAAGGCATGCTAGAGGGTGTTGAGGCTGCCCTCGGATTATCGAAAGGGTCGCTTCCTAAACCTTTTTATACGAAGCTCCAACTATGGTAAGAGTCAAAGTATTAGTATTAGTTGCTTTGAAATGTCCTCCTGACATGTTTTTGTTCAGGTTAGGCTTATAGAGTTTTCTTATTGTTTGTGACTTCTCAAATGCACAGTTGCTTGCAATCAAAATGTTAAATACACGTGCTCTCTGAGTAGCATTTCTTGCGTGATAGTTTTCAGTGACAGCTATGTTGCAACAAATCAGACGGTCTAATTTAACATCGATAGATTATCTAAAATATCCGTAACTCTAAACATTGTAAGTAAACTTAAAAGGTTTAAAATCGTATTATTCTGAGATTTTCAGGGGTGCAGCTCTTCCAACTAACACACCTGGAGTTCCTTGCATCTTTGATCCCTTTGGAAGGGCTGGGATATGTGGTGATTGGCTGCTAGGTTCTAATATAGAGGCAGCAGTCATAAGTGGAATTGCTCTAGCTAACCATGTATGTCACTTTCAACTGGACCTTCTAATTTACGTGGTTTGTTCGCCACAATTTTTTTTTTTAATTTAGTAATTGGACACCTTCACCATTAGTAATTCATGTTTATCAAATTGTGAGAAGCTTTGACAATGTCCTTTTGTTGTTCAAAATTGTGTTTGGGCATTTTGACACAGATTGCAGACTATATCCAAAGTCTCGGAACTGACCCTGGAGAGTTCGCTGTTGGTTTGAATCATGAGTTTCAACCACTGGAAGGGCATGATATTGGACAATTCCCGGGTTTGGGGTCAGAAGAAAAGATGACTGAAGCCCAAGTATATGAACTTGCCAAGTAGGCTATGGTGCTCATAAAGCAGGTCTCTCCTCTGCCAATAGAAGATTCATTTCATATCCATGCAAAGGATATTCCCCTGAAAGTAACGTCACTGGTCTCAAGAGATGATTTAACTTGGAACTGAAACTCTCCGTTGGGAGGGAAGGGGCCTTATACCCCTCAACAGCTACATGTAATGACAAAAGTTGTAAGTTACTTGCCTCTTCGAAAGAAAGAGACAGTGACATTATTATATTTTTGGGAATGAAATTTTATGAAATTAGTAGTTCTCTTTCTCATCCATCAATTTTTTTTTGCCCTTTTAAAACGTAAGGTTTGAGAAACTGGAATTTTGAATCGTTAAAAACTGTATTGAGTGCAGGTTTTGCCTTCAAAATCAGAAACAGCTTATTCCTCACATTTCTCTGGTGAAATTCTTTCTAGTTTTGAAACAGCACTTTTTGTACATAATATAAATAAAATAGTGGTCTGTATAATATTTGTCAAGCAACAAGAAATCTGAGTGCTTTCTATACAGAACTGTAGATACATGACATGAACGATATTCAGAATTTGTATACACTAAACTTGACATAGTAAATAATATTTAATAGATGTAGAACATAGGAAAGTAAAAAATTAGAAATTTAACAAATACAAGCAATAGAAGCGTTATATACTTCAAAGCAATGGTAATAAGCAGGTTTTATTTGCTTGAATTCCATGGCTTCCTTCAAAGCCTATAGCAAAACAACAATCAAGAAAATTTCTCTTCATCGCCCTTTTGGACTAACAAGTTGTGAGAAGATTTCAGTCGGACCCTGACTGGAAGTATCATCTTGGCTAAGCTCATCCTGACCACCAAGGCTTAGGTTCTTATAATGGTTTGCCATGTCGTTGTCTCCTAAATGTATTTCTTCAAACTCATTGTCATTAGTTCGAGTTGCAGAGTGAGTTGAACCATCCTTGTTTTCTTGCAGGTTGAGTGCAAATTCTAGATTCCACAACAGATCATTCATGGAGGGACGGTCAGCTCCATGATCCGACAAACACTTTTCAGCTGTGTCCACAAACTTCTGCAAGCTTTCTGGATTTATTGTTCCCTTAAGATTGGGGTCAATAATATCCTCTAGCGTTCCTTTTTGGTTGCATAGCAATGCCCATTCTGCAAGACTAACTTGTTCTTTTGGAAGATTGGGATTCAGAACAGGCCTGGCACAGAGGGCTTCAAACAGGACAACCCCAAATGAGTAGACATCAGACTTTTCAGTCAATTGTTGCCTCCTGAAGTACTCAGGGTCCAAGTAGCCAAAACTACCCTTCACCACAGTACTAACATGGCCAGCGTTCAAATCTGGACCAGTTTTTGACAACCCAAAATCTGATACCTTGGCATTCCAGTTTTCATCCAAGAGAATATTTGTTGTTTTGACATCTCTATGAATGATGGTGTACTTGGCCCCTGTGTGAAGGTAGTGAAGCCCTCTTGCAGCTCCGATGCAGATCTCTAATCTTTGCTTCCACGTTAAAATATTTAAAGGCTTGATACCCTTGTACAAATGTTCCCTAAAGGTTCCAAGAGCCATGTAGTCATAAACCAAACACATCTCATTATCTTCCTCGCAAAATCCAATCAAGGACACCAAATGCTTGTGTCTCAACTTAGAAAGCATCTCAATTTCGGTCTGGAATTCATTGACTCCTTGTTCTGACTGTGGATTTGATCTCTTAATCGCCACTAGCATTCCATTATCAATGACACCCTTGTAAACCTTTCCAAATCCACCAACTCCAATCACGTTGGACTCATCAAAACTGCTGGTTGCTTGCTTTATCTCTTGTAACGAAAAATAGCGACATAGACCTTGGGTCATGGCAGTGAGGTTTGCACTTGTAGTGCTCTTCCCAGACGTGGATTTACTGCCATTTGTGTGTGAATTACCATAGATGGGAAGCCAGCTTGTTTGTGTGACTGCCCCTGGAACTCTCTTCTTCTTGCTGTAGACAGCAATGCATATTGCCGCCATAAAGGCAAAACCGGCAGCACCTCCTGCAGCTCCACCAATGACAGCTTTCTTGTCATATGATTTGTGTGTATGGAAACTTGTTTCCTGTGATTCACCTTCGAGGAGCATGTCTGAAGGCTGAGGATTGGGGCCAGACAAGTCCGTGTCATTGAGCTTGAATATCTCCACCCCATTGAGTATAGCATCATAGAACTCTGGTTTTGAGTCAGCTGCTGGATGTAATGCAAGCCAAAGTTGCTCATCCCCCTCCCCGTCTTGGACATATACCACATAGTCCTGGTAAGTTGTCATGCCTTTACCTCCTGTCCACCCAATAACATCAGCTTGAGCCTGTGCCGTATTGTTGTTGAGAAATATATTGAAAACAATCTCATTGACCTTGGAATAATAGAAATCACAGAAATGCAACCTCGCGAGGTACATGGAATTTCGATCAACTTGGAAAACCCACGTGAGGTTGTATCCCATGTTGACGTCCTTATCGGTACCCATTGATCTTGATGTGGAGTAGACAGTAGGAGGTGCAGTGTACTTTGGCATGGTCTGATAGTCGATTAGGACATCCTTTTTAGCTTGGTTGGTGACACCATAGGATGAACCATATAGGTAAGGTGTGTCGTCGTACCACATTCTCGAAAGGCCAGAATCTTGGGCTGGAGACACATATTGCCCACCAACGTTTAGTCTAAACATGGTTTGCAAATTTAAGGTTTTAATGTCCATGGTTTGGTCACCAAATCCGACCAATGAAGCAGAGTCAAACAACTCGGGCATTTGGATCAACTGAATTCCATTGATAAAAGCAAAAGTCCCATTTTGCTTGTCAGAAGGTTTAAATGTAAGAGTCAAAGTACCTGAATTCAAAGGAGCAAGAGAATACTCTCTGTCAATGTAAGCTTGTGAGAGGGCCTGACAAGTGATAGATGCGCTGAAATTGCTGAGGAGGGTAATCCCATTTGCAACCACAGAGAAATATGAATCGGAGGGGTTGAAAGTTCCATAAAGGGATGGATAAAAGTGGAGCCTAAGCCAATAACGTTTATCAGGTTGAACATCAAATTTGTATGTTGTTTCTGATGTGAAAATTCTAGCTGACATGTATGGAACCACAGAGGAGAGGGAAGGATCTTGGTATGTGGCTTTGAACGTTGTTGAACCATTTTGTGTTGCCAAAAACTTATTATCAGGACTCCATTGCCTTCCATCCTCATCTTTGGCTCCCCCTTCATCCAACCCACAACCCAATATCAATGAACCTGGCTCCTCTATGGATGCACCGTGAATGCCATGCAACAAAATAGAGATACCGACGAAATACAACAAGAGACTTGTATGCTTATGCATTTTCGAAGAGAAAAGATACATGCTGGGGTATACAGGAAAAGGAACTTGGTCACAAATTGTTATAATTTGTGAGACAAGAAGGATTTTCCTGTACCCCGAAAAAAAGATGTTAGCTTCTTGGTTTGATGGCGAGGTGTGTTTTAAACCGTTCTAATGCCCCATGGAGGCTCAAGCAAAGTAAAGAACTACCTGGGTTGGAATAACCAAACCAGGTTACCTACAAGAAAGGAGATGAAATTAAGTTTTTTATTTATTTTTGTGTTTTGTTCTTTTGTTATGAATTCCAATTTTCCCTTTCTTTTTCTTCTTCTTTTCCATACCATTAGAATGGGAGGTGGGGAGGAAATACCGTATTTGAATGAATTGGATTTGTTACAAGGTTTTACAACAGTGGTTTGAATTTGATACATGTGATGAGCCTAGGCTATATTTAGCGTTGGACTACTTGTTAATTTATGGATTAATACTTTGCTAATATTCTGTCATTAATCATCACACAAACTGATATGAGGTAGAGAATAATTAAAAAGATACTTCTCCTCGCCATAAAACTCATACATTTCGTGACAACATATATAATATCTGTTTAAGTTTCACCTTAGCTGCTAATTAATTGCATATGGTGATAACATATATCATATTATATGGTAATGATATAGATCATCTTCCAAAAAAACGTGCAGGGTAAGTTTTAATCCCTTATATCAATCCTCTTGACCTGACTCGGATTATATCGAGGATCTAATAAAAGGATGACAGTTATACATTATAAAATGATGATATGATGCAAATGAAGCCTGGGAACATACACGAACACCGGACATGAAACACACTGACATGCCGACACCGAAACAAATAAAGATAATTTAATGTAATTATATATGTCGATGTTAGCTATCGATGCATGTGTGACACCAGGACACGCCTAATTCAAGGAGTGTTTTTGCTTGATAGCATCATGTTGTCAACAAAAAAATGATGATACTATCCTTAGAGGAGTAAATATAAATTTCTTTGATGGGTACCAACCCCTCACTCTAAATTTTCTTCATAAAAAAATGAAATATATTTTTTTCCTCAAAATAACTTTACAGTAATAAATCAAAAAAAAAACTTTATTGTAGTAACAATATATAGAGAGTATAGATCAACTTACTTCAAGTGTAATTTTGAGCTGAGTTACTCTATTTAACAACTCAACATAAGCATTCAGTTTCACCAATCCAATCGTCCAATTAGCATTTCTTTTTAGCAGATAACTTCACAACTATTTGTAAAATTTTAAAACTACTTGATACTCATTAATTGTAAAATTTTACGATAATGAGAATGCAAGCAGGGATGGAACCAGAAAAATAATTAAGTGTGGAGAAAAGTTATAGAGTAACTTTGTGACGACAATAGTAACAGTGCAAATGTGATTAACGAAACCGATGTCACAATTTCAAGTTGTGTGGCAAGATATTGCTTTTGTTTTGTCTTAATTGTTTTGAATGAGTTCTGATGTTGAATTTGATGATTCGCTTTTGTTTTCTTTCACAATAGGGTAAACAATCTTTTCAATATCTAAACATGTGAGAAGTTATGGATAGCACTTGTGTACCATAATGTGAGAAGTTATGTATCACTATAAAGTGTAAGAGTCTAAATCCATGACATGTTAAGTTGTCACGTGGCAAGTTGTTTTGGTAATTTTATGAATCAAATTGGCTAACAAAAGAAACATTTAACTAACAGATGAGTGAATGAAATTGTGAACGATCCAAAATATATTTAGGTTTGTCTTATAATACATGAATCTCTCTTTGATGAGCGAATGATCATCTGATTAAAATCACATGGTTGATGATCTTTGCTGACGTTATGTACGTAGAAATTGAGCCTTAAGCGCATGAGTCTAGTAAACATAATATATTTTTTAATACTTGTATGTCAGTATTAAATTTAAATATATATTTTATAAGTCATGTTTACTGTTTACATTTAAAATTTATTTATTTTCCTTACTAAATTATACTTGTAAACTTAGTCCTTTAGACTTGAATGAGAGTGAGGCATTGTAATGAAATGAAAAATATGTTGTTGTGTTACACAGAGCAGCAAAACTGAAATGATATAAAGTTTGAGACAAATATATGCGCCAACGACACATGAAGCGATATAGATAATTTTGGGCACTGTTTATCTTAGAAAAAAAGCATACTCTACAATTTGAACAGGATTTTATCACCTCAAATGTAGCATCACCTTCCGAATTTAGGTAGCCACAACATAGAATAGATTGTAGAATTTAAATTTACTTTAATACAATGCTTATTATACAACTCACTCTATCTAAATTAATTAACGCAGGTGCGGGTATTATGCTGCAGGTAGTTACAAAAAATGAATGGTGAGAATATCAAACACCAAATTAACTGAATCCCTTATTATTAGACTTCTATTTAATTAACCATACCATTCCATACATTTTCACCTTTCATTCTTTATTTCAATTACTCTTCCCTTCACGGCGACGCGGCACGGCGAGGCAGTTTCATCTTCCTAACTGCCTCGGCTGTCACCATCACCATCACCACCACTACTAATCATCAAAATTAATAATATGAGTAGCGAGGAAATAGTGTTACAGGGAGGAGGAGTCTGCGAAAACGAGTTTTCAGATCAGGAGGAAGAGTTGCAACAGGAACATTCTGATCAGAAGGCAGAGGCATTGGCGTTTAAGAAAAGGAAACGTCTAACAAAGCAACTATCAATGTGTGGAACACCAGGAGACATGGCGTGGGAGAGAAGGCGTCGACAGACTCAACGTAGGAGGAATAGCATGCATGATTGCAACGACGAAGATCTAAATGAGCTTAGAGGATGCATTGAATTAGGATTTGGATTTAATGAGGAAGATGGACAAAAGCTTTGCAATACGTTACCAGCTCTTGATCTATATTTTGCCGTTAACCGAAACCTGTCTCCTAGTCCGGTATCTACACCTACACCGCATCGCACTACTCACAGCCGTTCATCTTCGTCTATTGCGAGTCCTACCGGTAGCATTGTCGATTCTGATTCTTGGAAGATTTGTAACCCAGGTAATTAATGTCACTCATTCATTTAATGTCCCAATTGTTCTAAATTTATGTCGTTTTTGAGACTTCTAATATATTTATACTAGAGTTGTAGACCAACTTAAAACTATTATGATTGTTGAAATATTTTGATAGTGTCCAACTCTAATGTGTTTAATTTGTGTATAAATGTTTCAAAATATTCGGTTGTGTTTATTGTATATTATAGACGTAGATGTGTTCAACTCTGACTTTTAGTCCATAATTAGTTGTTATTAATTTGGTGAATTGATTGATTAATGTGGTTTCAGGGGATGATCCAGCACTTATAAAAACCAAATTAAGGCACTGGGCTCAGGCTGTTGCTTGTTCAGTAATGCAATCTCATTCATGATGAAGTCAAGTGTGGGATACATACATCATACATATGTTCTGCTTTTCTTTCTTTTTTTGTACAGAGGGAGGGTGGTTCTCATTCTAGATATATGCAAAATAAACAAAAAAATAAAAGAAAAGAAAAAAAACTACCAAAAATTTTAAAAGAAAAAAATAAATGTGCAGATTTTCTTGAGGGTTTTTGTTGGGGCTGAACAAACAAACACATTGGTTGCTTGGCTCCAATTTGTAAATTGGTAGAAGGTTATGGTGTCATCAAATATTTGCACCATTTTCCTTTACCTTTTTCTCCCTCTTTATTTGTATGTTTTTTTCAATTGGATGTGGAACTGTCTCTCCGAGGAGCTATTCATTTCATGAAAACAATTTTGAATTGATCCAGAGCTGGTAAATGCTTTTTATAATATGAGCACTAAGCAAGGGCTTTTAGTTAGGCTCCAATTGTAAGGTGCCTTAACTTTATAAAGATAATTGTTGATTTTGATTTCAATTGTAAGTAAACATGTATATGTGTATATGTATTTGTGTAAATTTAAATCAAATATAGTATTTTTTCCCTTACATTCAAGATTAGAATATAGTTGTCAATTGCTCTCAAAACTTGGTCTCAACCTGCATGCTGACCTTCTATACTTTTCTTGAGGGAATGCTGACCTGTTTTTGGCCCCCGTAGATACGCAAACTTTTCAAGAGATGACTCCCAAACAATGTTTTTACCTTTTTGTTCCTCTAACTATTTAATTGGTATCAGATTGATCCTCTAACTAAAAATTGATTTATTTCGGTCTCTTAAGTTTCTCACCGTTACTATATTTAGTCATCCTCTTAAGTCTCTTAAGTTTCATCCTCTTTTTTATTCATTCTTCCATATTATTTCCTCCTCTTTTTTATTTTATTTTTATTTGTGAACAGCCAATAAATTAAAACAAGCAACTCCATGAGAAAATGGAAATGCTGTCAAAACCAAAATCCCAGGCATAAAGCTAAGGAACAAACAATGCATAAGCTAAAAAACAACCTCCCTAAAGAAACCAAGCTGTTACGAGCCAATAGGAGGAAGAAAAACTGCAACAAACAAAAATAAACCCAGTAAAAAAACTTCCTTTTCATCATCATCTTCATCAAATCCCAAGAACCAAATCAACCAAAATCTCAAACCCCCAAACTCAGAATCGAGTTCAAGAAGAAACCCCATATCAATTTTGAATTTAATTTTGTCTTTCAACAAGGAATCATAATCGAAAAAAGGTTAGCAATCGAGTATAGAATTCGTTTTATGCCATTCAAGCAAAACAGATTTATCAGATTCAATTTTATCCCTTTTTGTTTTCTCCCCTTTCAGAACCCTAATTTTATGTTGGTAGTGCTCGATTTTGTTGTTGTGGTTAATGGGTTGTTGTGATTGTTTGTTGTAGGGTTTTGTTGTTGTTGTTTGTTCGTGTTGCTGAGTTTTGTTCTTGCTGTTGTTGATGGTGTTCTTCCTATTTTTCAGAAATTGATGAACCTAACGTTCTTTAATTAAATTTAACGGAAATGACTAAATATAGTAACAGAAAGTTAAGGGACTGAAATAAATCAATTTTTAGTTAGAGGACTAATCTAATACCAATTAAATAGTTAGAGGACAAAAAGGTAATTTAGTCTTTTTTGTATTTTAAAGACTTTCAAAAGTTAACTTCCCGAATGTTGTTTTTTAGGATAAAAAGCAAATAAATAGGAGCGAACACTAATTGAAGTTGTTTTCCCACTTAAATAAGCCCCCGAAACTAATATGGCCCACGAGCGCTAGTTGTTTTACCTAAAAAATAATAATTTTTTGAAGAAAATAATTTTCCTTAAAATAAAATAAAATTCTCCAACAAAACACAATCCCATAATTTTCCCTTTTTTTACAAAGTCATTTTAAAATATTATAAGTGGATAAAATTAATGGGGTCAATGAGCCCTTGATCTAGACCCACAAAGTTTTAATATAGTAGGTTGGGGCTACACGACATGGTTCATAATTAAGGGATTTAGTAAGTGAACTTAGGAGTTTGAGAGTTATTTTACAACTCTAATTAGAAGTAACACGTCGTTATTCAAATATCTAATATAAATAATTAAGCAACAAATTAATTCAAAAACTAATCTCACTTTTCAATAGGAGCATCAATATTTGAAACAATGCAAACGATTTTAGAAAACTGGTATGTTTTTGTAAGAATAGAGTTCAGACAATAGCATGAGTACTAAAAATTTGAATATTTTAGATTGTATAATTCGAACGACTCCGGTACAAAATTGTTTAATGTGAACACTCCTTTGATATAAAAGAAGAAAAAAAAGTACATCCAAAATTTAAAATGGTTGATTAATAAAGATAAAAAAATGAAAGGATCGGTGGATCAGAAAAACAGACATGCCAAGATCATAGCACCGTTTGCTCTTCGTCTTCACTTTTAAAAAAAAATATTGTTTTCTAAAGCAATTGTTTTCAATAAAAATAAATGTAAGATGGCAACAGACCCAATATTACAGGGAGGTGCCATTTAGCCTGGACTTGTGTAAGTATTGGTCCATAATGGACCAATATTTATTGTCATTAGATTATATGTAAACACAATAGCACAATACACCTCACACATCTAATTATTTCCTTTACTCCCTAAAATACTTTCTTGTCTTCTCTCTCTTTCTGGATTTTCACATTCAATCTTCAATTGTTTTCAATAAAAACCCATCATTTTCAATCAATATTTAGAATTTAATAATTTAACATATCTTTTATTTTATAATATTAAATTAATATTTACGGGTAACTCTAATATGGACCCTAATTTAAAAGGACCATATGTGAACAATAGTAAATTACTTATTATAGCCGGTCACTTTTATTTTTGGAGATTCAGAGGAGACACGAAGGCTTTTATTTTTGGACTTAAACTTTTAACATGCATTCACTCTTTTCATCATCTAGTTCTGTTACTCTCTTTTTTTCCCACTCCCTCCTCATTTCTCCTTCCATTGTTTCTTCAACAACCCCATTTTTGTTCCACCCACTTCTCCAACCATCTCTTTCTTTCACATCTTCATCTCATCAAGCCACAAAGTTGT
>Ga0228711_1006434_pt1 | contig 17443 bp, 12 predicted proteins | sample MedpolnodulmetaG_2_FD_177996 | JGI IMG/M metagenome (GOLD analysis project Ga0228711, IMG submission 177996) | Root nodule microbial communities from Medicago polymorpha collected in Santa Monica, California, United States - brown nodules | ecosystem: Host-associated > Plants > Roots > Nodule...
TGTGTGTGTGTATACACACCAGGTGTAAGTCAAAAGACTTACACCAAATCTCAACCGTTGTCAACGGATCCAAACTCTCTCTCTCTCTCTCTCTCTCTCTCTCTCTCTCTCTCTCTCTCTCTCTCTCTATATATATATATATATATATATATATATATATATTTCTCAAAGACCATTTTTAAAGGAAAATTTCCCACGCATTCGTATTCGTAGTATATTGTATGACTTACCTCCATGTATGGGTAGTACATACATTAGCGCAGTAGGAAAAAGCGGACAGACAAGCACGTGAATGTCTGTCTAGACTCTAGAATTTAAAAACATATAACAAAGAATTTTAAACGTGCATATATCTCTGATTTTTGCTATATGTTTGCTTGATTTTCACATTTATGACCGACGGCACTTTCTTAGAAAGATGCAGCTATTTTTCGTAATTTGCTCATTTCTCCTTTAGAGCGAAATTTTTCAAGAAAACGTTGTTGAACCCGTGCGAAGCACGGGTTTTTAACTAGTTACTACAACTAAAATAATTGCCGAAGATAATATTTTCTAACATTTCAAAAATGCAAAATCTGTTTTGTTAAACAAATTTGTTCCTATCTTTATTTCCAAAAAGTACCAAAGGTATACCATCAATACTATATATTTGTTTAAATTTTACTTCATTATAAATTGAATTTGAGCTTTCAATTTAATAAACCATATGAGCATTTTCTTTGACTCGGCAAATTCACTCTCTTTTTTTTTTTTTATAATTTAGCAATGGAATAGGCTTGCCTAATTTCAAGTTTATGTGTTTCTGAAAAGGATGTTGTTGTTTTAAACGATGAAGTGCAAAATCTGCTAAATGCTATTGCTTTAGATGATGATGAAGTGGAAATTTTACTTGATCCAGTTCGAGAAATGTGCTTGGAAATTGAAGACATTTCTTGTGAGGAATTTAGAATGGATGACAAGTGAATAATGAATAAAATTGTTGAAGGATTCATGGCTATTTATAGCCTTGAAACTATCCTAGACTATGAATATAGTCAAAGGAAACATTTACAATGCCTAAACTGATCAAAAATAACATTAAATTCATGACAAATCCTCCAAACATTTGGTTTATATAATTCAAACACATCTTAAACATATTTGTTAATATAATTTGAATAGTCCCAGAACGTGTTTAATTTGCTCAGCTAAAATAAAACATGACATACCATGGATCAGCTAAATTAATTTTTTTCGTCTGGTTCCTCTACCAGAGCCCAGATCTCCCTGTAATTTCTAGGCCAGATCGAACTTTTTGGAATATCTCCAACAAATTTGACCAATGAAGCTTCCAACTCGATCGGTCGTGTAGTACTGTACTGCCCAAATATCGAGAACATCGTTCTCACGTTGTCGTCATTCCTGAGCTTCATCTAGGTGAACTGCACTCTTTCAGCTGAATCGGTCGACGTCGATACTCAACATTGTCTACCCTCCTTGTATCTCTGTGGTTGATTTGACGGTTGACTCAGAGTGTGTGACATCATTCTGAACCCTGAACAGATGAGGTGGTTTTCCCATGTTGAAGTAAATTGTAGCTAGCTTGGTGTTTAGATCAAGAACCGTAGTATCCATGATTTTTTTTTGGTTTACTAATTATCAAAACATGCACACTAATTTAAAGAAGTTTATGTGCGTTGCGAACCACAGAAATTGTCGGTGCAATGTGAACCACAGGAAAAAAAATTATATCCTAAACTGGTTCGGATTATATAATTTGAACTCTCCCTAACCCTATAAAGTGCCAAATTTAACGCAGTCTTGAGCTTGTTCGGATTATATTAACCAAACAATTCTTGGAAAAGTTGCTCATTAAACAAGTTTTTTCAAAGGTATTGACTAGTCAGACCACGTTTTACCACATATTTTTTACCACAATTAATGGAAAATTACACTTTTTGCACCATCCTTCAGAAATTCCTCCCTGTAAATACTCATCAATCCTTCACAATGTCTCATTCCATCGTCTAACATTCTCCCCTTCTTTTTTCTTCTATAATGTCTTTCCAACATAGGCATTTCATACAAAAAGGTTACTCTACCTTTTTAGGGGTTGTATGAATGGGCAAAAGACATGGTACCACTCAGCAAATCTGCACCATTTGTTTGGGTGACAAGTTGACCTATTTGGGTGTAAGGTTGACCATCAAAGTTTCCTTTACCATAGGTTTAGCTTTAGCTATTTAATTAATTTGTGTAATTAGCTTCAATGGCGATGTAAATGTACTTTGAAAAATATGATCTATTAATGAAATTAGAGTTTTATTTATTTCTTGTTTCTTTGCATCTTTTTCTTTTATTTTAGTTGATGACATGTTGTCATTACGTATTTTTTTAGCACTTATTTTGACATTTTGATAGAGTTCTGAGGCAATATGAGGTAACCAGGGGTGTGAAAAGCAGAAATTCTGGAAGTGCTAGAAATAGGCAATCGTGGCGCGATTTTGCAGAATCGTGGCACGATTTTATGAGGCGTGGCGCGATTTTGGGCGCAGAAAATATTTCCTATTTAAGTTGAAGTCAGTGCCATAAACAAGGGTTACGAATTGGAGAGAGCAAAGTGCGATTTTGAGACCTAAAGACGGCTAGGATGGTGAATTCTTCAACCTTGTATCAGTTCATGTATGTTTTGATTCCATTATTGATTATGCTATTTGTAAACTCGATTATGAGTAGTTAAATCTCTTAGAGATTAGGTCTGAGATGATTCTTTGTAACCCTAATTAACCATGTTGCTGTGAAACTCTATTTATTGTGAATGACAATCTAGTTTTTATTCCATTCAATTGTTCTTTATGCTTTTTATATCCTGATCAAATACAAACATGATTTAGTGAGAACGAATGACTACTGACCCTAGCTTTCGACTTAGACCTAATTGAATTGTTCTAATAAACCTGGTTAGTCTAGGAATGGATAATTGTTTATTAGTGATATTAGGTTAACGTGCTTAAACCTTCAAAGATTATTAGACCACCTATGGAATTAGGGGTTGTAATTTGAGAAGAGGGTCCTAACTCAAGGGATTGATTAGGACTATTTTGTTAACTATCGTGGAACTAGAAAATCATTCACAAGAATAGGTGCAGTGTACCAATTAGGGGAACATAGATGATTCGAAAGACCTGATCTCATCTCTTTTCATATTTTCTAACCAAATCTATATTTTCTAACCGAATCTTTATTTTATGTTATTTAATTTTATGCAATCAAATCAAATTTACTGCCTAGGGCAAACAAAATAATTTATACATCCTAAATATTTACTTTATGGCTAAATTGAGATTAACACAATCCTCATGGATACAAACTTATTTTATTACTTCGATAGTTTTTAGTACACTTGTCAAACTTCTATCATTAGTCATTTTCAATAATTTGTTCTTAATATTATATTCAATGTTGTTATGTAATTCTACGTTTCATCCAGTTTCAGATTCTATATGTCGAATAGCTTTCGGATTTTATTTTCTAAGCAAAGACTAATTTGGGAAAAATTATATAGTGCATAGGAAACCAATAGGGTGGTAAAAGTAATAGCCATATTAAAATCACAACTAATATTTCACGGCCCAGGCCCATAGTCCCTAACCCTAAAATTGAGCCCTCCCTCTCATTACTCAGAATATAAATAAGTTGTAGACGCATTGTTTTTCTCATCCATTCACTCATCTTCTTTTTTTTTCCTGTGTAGATCTAATTTGTTTTTCTCTTCATATCTAACCCTTCTTCACGATCCTTTAAAAAACCCCTTCTTCTCGTTATTTGATTTTCATTTATTGTGTTGCCAGATATTCTTCCTTTTATCAGAAACATATCACAGTCTCTATGAGTCGACCAATTACATATGAAATTTAGTCAACAAGATTTATCAACAAACTCAATATTCCAGTTGTATCATTTCAACTCATTTTATACCCGATTTAATAATGTCAACATTGGTTTCAACGGTGTTTTAGATATGATAACTTAACAAGGGCGATTATGTGTTCAATTTTGGGTCAAGTCAGTTCACGACACTTGATGATGATAAAGGTGAAGAAGACATTCAAGATGAAGATCTTATAATTCAATTAATCATACATATTGAATCGACAAAGTACGAAAGGTATACCATTAATACTATATCTCTTTTTAAACATTACTTCATTATAAATTGAATTTGAGCTTTCAATTTATTAAACCATATAAATTATTTACATAATTGATAATATTTTTCCCCTTTCAAATTATATTCAAATACTTTTTTTAAATTTACGAATGTTTTTTGTTGTTGATAATCTATGAAAAAAAAATTAAGAGCTAAATTCTCTGTTATTTTATAATTTAGGATCAGATTAGGCTCGGCTTATTTTAGGTTTATGTGTTTTTTAAAAGGATGTTGTTGCTTTAAATAAGTAAGTGCAAAGTCATCTAAAAGCTATTGTTTTAGACGATGATGAAGTGGAAAAAAAATTTGGTCCACTTCGAGAAATGTGCTTAGAAATTGAAGACATGTCTTATGAGAAATTTTTTGCATTGTGTGAGAGAGTTTTTAATGTTAGTAATGGTTTATCTGTGGAAACAATTACAGCTCCATTGGAGATAAAAGTTTACACACCAAACCCTGGTAGTATTAATTTGGAAGAGTTCCCTTATGACATCCAAGAAATTGATATTTGCATAATATTTCAAACTTAATTTAAAGATAAAAAAAAGATTGGAATTCCTCTATGTAAGCATGAATATCATGTGGATTGCATAACAAAACAGTTTGTGACAAAAAATGAATGCCATATTTGCAAATCAGAAGCCCTGACTTCTACAAAGAATGATACATAGAAATCTATGAATTCTTTATAAATATTAATAGATTTCTATGTATCATTCTTTGTAGAAGTCAGGGCTTCTGATTTGCAAATAGGGCTTTCATTTTTTTATCACCAACCATTTTGTTATGCAATCGACATGATATTCATGCTTACATTGAGGAATTCCAATCTTCTTTTGGTCTTTAAATTCAATCTGACATATTATGCAAGTATCAATTTCTTGAACGTCATAAAGGAACTCTTACAAATTAATAATATTTGGGTTTCGTGTGTAAACTTTTGTCTCCAGTTGAGCTGTAATTGTTTCTTCTGATAAACCAGTACTTACGCTACAAATTCTCTCACCCAACGGAATAAATTTCTCATAAGACATGTCTTCAATTTCCAAGCGCATTTCTCGATGTGGATCAAGTAGAATTTCCACTTCATCATCATCTAAAGCAATTGCATTTAGCAGATTTTGCATTTCCTCATTTAAAGCAACAACATCCTTTTCATAAGCACATAAACTGAAATTAGGCAAGGCTAATTTTTTCCTAAATTATAAATAAATAGAGAGAATTCGGTTATTCAAAGAAAATGTTCATAAATTATCAACAACGAAAAAATATTCATAAATTAAAAACATATTTAAATATAAGTTTAAGGGAGAAAAATATGATCAATTATGTAAATAATCTATACTTATTAAATTAAATGATCGAATTCAATTTATAATGAAGTAAAACAGAGATCTAGTATTGATGGAATAGTGATTACATCAAGTGTGTGTGGGTATACACACAAAAGTGTTTGCACTGTAATCTATCTTATGATGTAATGTATCTAATCACTCTAAACAATCATATAGGCTAGTGACTTGAGGTACAAGTAATCTCAGACAATCGTAGTTTTGACTTCTTCATTCTTATTATCCAATATATGTATGTGCGCACTTCAAGATCTCATGGCCGTTGGGCATGAGAAACTCGATCTCCCTATGGCCACATCATAACTAGAGTCGAGTCCTTGACATAGAGCTTCATTTTATGAGAGTGAATATCGATGGAGGAACAAGGCAATGAATGGAAGGGTTGAATCAAGCATGTTATTATTTGCTTGCAGGCTATGGTTGTGGATCAGGCAGAGATTCCAGTGCACAAGAGAATGAGGAGACAAGAGAAATTGAACATTAATTTCTTCTTCAATGTTTAATAATGATCCATGTTCTTTCATTTTAGGAATTGTGTCCCACATCAAGTTTTCAAATCATTCTTTGTTCTTACGTACTGCTAACATTTTGTTTAAATCAATTTCAATTCTTAGTTAACTCCTATTTAACTCCTCATGCCAGTTTTAATTTCTCTGAGTGACAATCTTATTCATTTTCCAGTTTAAAAAAATATTATTTTCAAATAAAATGAGGCAATTCAGTAGATAAAAATCACAATAACATGTGAAGTAGTTGTCACAACAACAAGAAATGCTTTATTGAATCTGCCTGCATAGAAACATCTCTGGCAATTCAAATTTTGTAAATTACCGTTTTATCAGCGCACGCGACTGCCATAGGATTCCATGTTATAAGAGGAAATTTTATATTCATTTTCTATCATTAAAATATGGGGTTACTATTATTATGAATCATAGGATTCCATGGTTCTAGGTCAAATGCAATTGAAAGATATGTGTTTTGCTCTCTAGGAGTCATCGCGAAGATAAAAATGAATAAAAGATAATGAATGAGTACAATGTGTTCCTATATATATATAGAGAGATTAGTTGGAGTAAATAACTCTAACTAAACTACTAACTCTAGTTAACCTATCTTACTCTAGTTTATTCTCACTTTACTGTAATAACTATCATGAAATTTGTTTTGATGCTACCACAGTAAAAAGAATAATTGGTTACATTAAACTAGTTTATCACCAATAATTTATTTTATAAGCTTTAATTCAATTGTGAAATCTTGTTATATAACTCTCAGTTTTGGCATTTTGAATTCCCAAATCACAAGTACTCTGAAGTGAATACTCTTTATGGCATTTCATGGATTCCTTGAGAATAATTTGTTAGATGTGTTTTGAAGTTCCCTGTATCATCAAGTCACCATATGTTAACTTCCTTTGTTTTTCCATGACTGCAATTTCCTTAATCTGTTACAATTTTGGCTACAATAAATTTTTAGAAACGTTTGGCTAAATATGATAAACTTAGTTCCACAAAGATGACCAAAATTCAAGTTATCGTGTTAACTTGGACATTTCTTGATACCTTATTTTTCAGGAACGGAATGAGTGTCTGATTTGCAATTACTCTAGATGGCTTACTGTTGGACTGGCAGCGCATTTATTCCCGAGACTGATAAGTTAATCGAAAGATTGAAAAACGACAACAAAATTTAAAGATTTTGCTCATGGGGGTCTGCGGATCTGTTGCTCATGAGTGGTTTTATTTTTTTATATTGATTCAATGTAGGATTGTGTTGATCATGTAGATGAAACTAGTTTTATGAGGTCATAAGGCTATTGATTTGGATTGTGGTGTAGACCTATTGGAGGTCTCATTTACTCATCTTTCGCTCTATACCCTCTTGGATCGTTGGATCGTGTTTAAACTATTTTGTGTATGTTTTTCTTATGATGTAGTTATTCATATGCAGTGGCATTGTACATTTTTAACGTTGTCGGTCAATCATGTTCGAGCATTGAATCTTTTGTTTACTTTCATCATACCTCACTTTCCACAAAGATGATTTGTATTTTTTTTTTTTGCATTGTAAAAAGTGTATCAAAGAAAAGAAATTCCATCCATCTATCAAAATAACATGCATATAGTATGTCCATGTAGTCACATCTATAACAGAAAAAACATCTCACCCGAAAGCACAAACCTATCCCATACAGATGCTATATTCATTTCATCACACTTTACCAAATAAAACCACAGCCAAGTTACACCGTTAAAAAACAAAAAATACCAAAATTTCTGAAATTATGCAGAAAAAAGTGTAGACTTATGTCAAGCTTAAACCCATAGCACCGGCTGTACAATGTAGCCTTACATAGAAAATTTTAAAATGTGTAGAAACCTTTTGCAGACAAATTTCATGGAAGCATATAAACTCACTAAACCACTCCAATTCTTGAGCTTTAGACTAATAACAGTGACATAATTGAAGCAGCTGATAAAGAATATCACAAGCAATCCTATGCTAGAGGCATAAAGTTAATAGTTCAAAAACAATCCTCGGCTTCTAAATAGTATCAAAATGACCAATCATCGCTACATTTCTTTATGATTCACGTGTTATTGATGACAACGATAGATCATTCACATGGTGTTGTGCCTACAAAAAGAAAAAATGACAGAATTAATGAATTTATATCAAATTATTTAATTAAAAAAATATCAGTGACTATAAAGATCTAGTACTTGTAACAATTCAAAATATGAAACACCATGATTCATGACTGGGAAATATTTTTTTCCATCATCACCATTTTTGCTACTAAGTTTAGTAACTCCAAAACCTATAGGTTGGGCATAACTCTTGTAATACTCAAGTTCATCTTTGGAGCTAAATATAGTTCCAACCTTAGGTATTTCATCTCCATCAACAATATTTGGTTCTAAACTATCATCACATTTATTATTTCCTTGGTAGATTTGTTCTTCATCGAATGATACAAATACTTCTTCCACTAACGCAATAAATTCAAAAAAGAACAAGAAAAAAGCTTATATATGTTAATCAACTAAAAATATAAGTGATATAGGAAGAACATCAGAATAAGCTTTAAATACAAATCTAGGCTAATCCATATCAGTTTCAAAATCATAATTGACTTAATCATAAATTAAGGTAGTTATCATTTGATCAGTGATGCGTGATAAACCAATTTATAGGAGTGAACTTTACAACTTCACCTCTGGGGAGTTTTGCTATTTTCTGATCACAACTTTCTGGAGAATTGGTCTTATAGAGTTTACTTTAGGTTAGGGATTAGCAGGTAAAATTCCCCATTTAGCGGCAATTGGGTGACTCATTTCTTTTATTTAATATTTTAATCATATATTAAATCTAAAGAATTCATACAAACTCTCCTCAAATACAATTTTTAACTTTCCCTAAATGATAAGAGTTTTGTATTATGAAGAAAAATTATCTCTCCAAAGCCCCCCTCCCATTTTCTTCTACTTCTTCCACTTTCTTATTCCTTTTTCCCAAAACCCTCCCCTTCCTTTCGTGTTCAGGCAAATTACCTAACATATAATTTGCATGTAAATTTCCTTTATTCAATTCGTTAGAGCCTAACATCCAACAAACGGTAATAGATACTCATTCAACAATATAAACAGGCTAAGAGGCTAAGCCATCACACAAAATATTCACACAATCTAATACTATTAAATTACAAGAACTTTATAGCAACATGAAGTAACTTAAACTCAAACAAGTAATATGGGGAAGAGAAACTCACTTTCAATTAGTCGAAACCAGACTTTCGACGTAATCCTTGGTCTCCGACCAGAATATTTTATCAGTAATTCCAATTTTCTTGACTCTATTGTCTCTGTAGTTATAGCTAAATGCCTTGTCCTTGTGATCGGTTAACAATATCATTGTATCCCCATTCTCAGAAAGATACAACACGATGAAATCTAACCGCTTAAGATCCATTGGTGAAAAGAAATTGTTATAACTAATTTTATATAATTGAATCCAAGATTCCTGAACTCCAAAATCCTTCATTTGCCATATTATAAAATGGGTTTGTCAAAATCATGACAAAAACAAAGACAGTCCATCAATACCACAAGCTTTGGCGGATGACGTGGCAGCTTATTAAAGCCCTGAGGCAGCAAAAGTTGAGTGTGTGTGTCAGTGGAGAGATGAAGTGAAAGAATCACATATTGATCAATAGTAACATCACGCGCACGTAAAATATCTTAACCAAAGTAATCGCTGACAGCCTACCAATTAATAGTACCACTCATATACACACCATTGTTACAATAATTATAAGCCCATAAAAGTGGAATAACAGGGAAAGGATGAATATTTCTCCAAGAATTATCCCCCAAAGTGAAAATTTTCACCATGCTACTTGTTGCATTGCCATGCTCCTTCTCTATACGGAGAGCTACCACCTTATAAGTTTCGGTCAAAGTATCATAACCAAAAGAGTGCTGAAAAGATTTATTCGAAGAAACTGAAATAAAATCAGATTTAGTCCTAGTGGCTGGGTTCCAAAAACGGAGGCATGAAGTATAAATATTAACCAAGCAGATTAATCCATTGCATGAACCAGCAACCACCCAACTAGCTTCATTCCTGATCAATCGATGGAAACGATCATAGTGAATAGTGGTCGTCGATGAATTATCGAGTACACGAGAAATTGGGATAGTACTAATGACATCAAACATTGGTGGCGAAGTTAGAGCTAGGTGCGGGTTTTTTGTTGATTTCTTGAGATGCATTTGAACGAAGTGATGATCGGAAATGAGAGTTTTGAAAGAATTGTTAAGGCACCTGAATTTCAAAAGAGGTTTCACAGAGAGTCGGGAGAATATTTCTATGATGAGTTCGTCAGGGAAGAGTGCCGACAATGACAACTGAAGACGCTCCTCCATTGTGCATGTATTCAAGTAGAACCCTATGCAATGAAACCAAAAAGAAGCACACAGTTTGAATTTGTGCGTTTGTATAAAGTAAGATTTATTAAATACTTTAACATAAAATAAATTAGTTTTGCCCATAATTTTAAAGAAATAGTGGCGTATATTATTTCATTGACACAATTATAAATTACAAAAAACATAAAATAAATGTAAATATATATTAAATTAAAGAAACAAAATTCTCATTTTATTAATATATCATAGTACATTTACAATAAAATTTAAGCTTAAAGCTTATTACATAAAATATTCAAACACCTAATGTTAATTTATCAAAAACCTAAAGCTAAACTAGTGGTGCAATAAGATGGATGGGGAAGATGGAGGAGGGAGGAGAAAGAGAAGGAGGGGGGAGGGGTTGGGGTAAGGTTTGTTTCCATTCTAGGGCAAAAGAGATTTTGATGGTCAACTTTACACTCAGACAGACCAACCTCACACGCAGACAAACCGCGCTTCTTTTCACCGTGGCACCATCCCCAATGACCATTCATACAATCCCCGAATTTTCAAAATAGTTTTTTTTGTAAGAAAGACCAACGATGGAAACGCATTGTTGTAGAAGAAATTGGAGGAGGAGAGAATGTAAGATGATGGTTTGAGAAATTGAAGGGTATTTATAGGGGAAAATTGTGAAGAATAAGTTGAATAGACTATAATGATTCATACATGGGGTTCAAAAATATGTGTTCAAAGAACTTGGCCAGCCATTAAAGCTTATAAAATCCTTTGAAAAACTTGTTTCATGAGTTACTCTTGTTGAGCAAGTAACCGTCCAACACTCTGAGCTGGTTCGGATTTTACAATCCGAAAATGTTCCAGATGGTTTCAGATTAGAGAATTTGAAATGCTTTAATAATAAGTGAAAATGAGTCAAACTTCTTACTCTGTAGGGTGAGGGATATTTCAGATTATACAATTCGAAAATCATATATAGGATTTTTTGTGTGGTCCGCAATGCACCGATAGTTTTTGTGGTCCACAACACACAAAAACTTTTATAAATTAGTGAGCATGTTTTCATAAGCAGCAAACCACACCAAAATACTCATGGACATATTTGTCATTGATCCGAACATCAAGCTAGCTGCAGTTTACTACAACTGGAAAAAACCACCCAATCTATTCAGGATTCACACTGATGTCACACTCTCCGGGTTGAACGATCAGCGAACCAAGTCAACCGTCAACTCAAAAACAAAGACACAAGGAGAGTGGATGTGTTGAGTATCGATGTCCATCGACCAGCTCAATTGGAACTGTGTGGTTCATCCGGATGAAGTTCATGAACAACAACGACGTGAAAACCACGTTCTCGATGTTTGGTTAGTACAATATCAAAGGAGTGATTGAGTTGGACGCTTTGTTGGTCAAATCTGTTGAAAATTCTGAAAAATTTGATCCGGCCCAGGAATTACGAAGAAATCAGGGCTCTACTGAGGAAACCAGACGAAGAAATTAGTTTAGATGATCTATGATCTGTTATGTTTTATTTTATTACGTGTTTTATGTTATTGAATTATGTATTTCATGTATTTGAAATAGTTATACTTAATGTATGTCGCTGAAATTAAAATCAATATATTTATGGTTAGTTTATGAACCTAACTTCATCGCACATTTCATTTTGTTACTTTGTGTTGTGTAATGTATTTTTGTTCGTTCATTACATAAGAAGATAAATGTGTACACCAAAGAAACACATTGAAAAGATATGAAGATCTATGGGTCGCATGTCAGGTTTCAAATTATATAATCCTAATTAATTCAACACGGATTTTTTGTGTGATCCACATTGCACCGACAATTATTGTGGTCCACGACGCACAAACTTCTATAAATAAGTGTGTTTGGTTCTTTCGATGTAAAACACAACAAAAAACTCTGAAAAAATCTTCCTAACGATATGAACACCAAGATGTTCTTGTGAACTTGATCCAGTTGACCTGCCGATCGAAATATGTCAGTTGACAAACTAGCTGGATCAAGTACAAAAGCATCTCTTCGAACACCTTCCTAGAAGTTTCATCACTTATGTTATTATCTTGTTTTAAGTCATTTAATAGTGTTTTATACCTTTTTTTCCTATGTCATTCGACATGAAAACCCTTGAAAAATCAAACTTAAACATAGTCTGGGGTTGTTATGATTATACAATCCAAAAATATGTAGACAGTTTCAGATTTTATAATCTGAAACCTCCTAGACTGGGTGGACTATGACATTTCACCCAAGGTTTGGACGGTTTGTGGTGTGCTTAATGCATTTTTGGTCGATTGGAGCATTAAAAACGTTTCCTTTGATTGTATTTACAGTCTAGGATAGTTTTGCAGTCTAGGAATTATATAATTCGAACAGAGTGTATTTTTGGATAATTTCTGTTTAATGTTTGGATATGTTTAATGTTTGAAAATTGTGCTGTGTTTTTAATTTATGTTTTTTGTATTAATGTATTTATTTTGTACGATCACGAATGCATGTGTGTATCGTTTGAAAACAATTTAAGTATCAAATGCATGTCTTAGCCAAAACACAACACTTCTGTCTCTATGATGAGACATTTCAGATTATATAATCTGAAATGTATTATGGCATGTATTGTGCATGCATGTGACCAGAGATGTCAGGGTTCTTTCATTACATTTGTAGCCATGTTCCCTTTGGTGGATCTTTCAGCAACATATGCTTTTTTCAACAACCACTATTTTTAAACTCACCAGCTTGTATGCGTTTGAACTTTGAAAATATATATATATATATATATATATATATATATGCTTAAACCTCATATGATGAGGACCATCTTGAAACATTAAAAGCAATAAAAACTTTGTATTTCAATTGAGATGCTATCAACATAAAAATGATATACTCTTTTTTTTTGTGGATATGTGTACTTCGTAATAAATGTGTTCTCTTTCAATGAAAAGATGATAGTTATTAAACTATGTAGCAATGACACATCACACTGAAACAGTGTTCGGTATCAGCACACCATTAGAGTGAAGCAGCGAAAAGGTGATTCAAAACTGAAAACAAGAAATTTTCATTATAGATTTTAATTCTGGTGTCCAAATTCTGAAACATGAAATTTAGTGTCCAAATTTTAATTCTGGTGGATACTGTTTAGGCAACAAAGTGTGATTCAAAAGACTCATTCACTTTTAATTCTTTACCATGAAATTTTCACTAACCTTAGTAACACTAACATCTCTAAAAGACCTCCATTATAGATTTTAGCAAACTGAAAACAAACCAGTGAAAATTTAAATGATCCAAACTAAAAAGAAATCTAAATATTTTCTAGACAATAAACACATTCTAATTGAGTGAAAAATAACGCTCTAGAGTGTTGCTTCAACATCTGCGGAAGTGCATGTGGTATGTAAGATTCATATAAAGTAGAAAATAAAAAATAATTATGTCATCATGATCAATATCAACACTGCGCAAGTAAAAAAAATGAAACAGGGAGAGATGAAAATATGCAAGAAACTTTTATCAAATCACTATGTCACTCTTCAACATCTTCATCATATATTCATCATCTTCATCATATCTTCATCATCTTCATGTGAAAAAAATCGAAAAAATAAAAAATAAAATTACATTTGAGAAGCCTTTTCAATTTAGAGATGAATTTCTTGGGAAAAAAAAATAAAAATAACCTCTTCCTGAACAAGTGTAATGGTGAGTTTTAGTTGGATTTAATAGAAACTAGCTTAGTTTTTGGGTGATGAAAGTTATATCAAATGTAATGGTGTTAAGATACAATAACCTCCCAACTAATACTCTATAGGAAAGTATATCATCATAAGTTTTCCAGGAATTATTATGCAACTTTACCGAATAATCAGAAGGATTGGCGATAGATTTTGAACCAATGGTGCCGTAATTAGAGAGCAAATCAAGGCAATACTTTCTCTAACATAATGAAATGCCAAGTTTGGAATGAGCTACTTCAAGACTAAAAAAATATTTAAACTTACCTAAGTCTTTGATTTTGAATGATGTGTTCAAGATAGACTTGATGTGCTTGAAATAAGGTAAAGAATTGCCAGCAAGAATTATATCATCTACATAAACTTGCATCATAGTGAATGAATCAAAAAATTTATTCATAAAGAGATAATGGTCAGATGAGTAATGATAGCAACACTCTCTTTTAAACACTCTCTTTAATACTCACTCTCTTATTGGTTTAAATCATTATGTGTCTATACTTTGAAAATTGAACGCACAAAAAGTGATGAGACATACATTGATTTCATTCAATAAAAGAGTGAGTGCTAGAGAGTGTTAAAAAGTGAGTGTTTCTAGCATTCCTCGTGGTCAGATTGAGCTTGTGTGTAATGTTTACGGAGAATCACAAAGGTCAAATTTCTATACCACTTTCTACTTGACTATGTTTATACTAAATGCCAAAATAGTTACAAGCTATGATAAGAGTGACTATTCTTTCCTCCATTATTAGGCCACTCTTATCATAGTGATACAAAGAGGTTACAAAAAATTAGTTACAAGCTCACAAAGGATGTAACGTAATTTATATCCATTTTTCAAGTCACTTAAACCCACAGGTAATCCTAAGAGGAAAGAATAAAGAAAGTTTTTTTTATCCTTTCTCTAATGAGATTTCACTACCCAAGGTGTTTGTAAAGTGTTTCACAACTCAAGAACCTCTCACTAAAAACCTTCAACCCTAAAGTTACCTCCTCTGATTTTCCAATATTTCTCATTCTTGAATCTCTCCAAGAAATTGAAGATTGAGGTCTTAAATAGTGTTTAGACCTGGGCAAAATTGTGCCACAATTTTTTGAGAACCAAAGCTCCAGATTGCTAAACCAAAATCGCGCCACGATTTTTTTCAAAACATCAACAACAATTTTGACTCAGTTCTTAACTATACCTTATGCTTGAAAGGTATAACAACTGACGCAACTAATGTTTTGGAGACAAAGCAAGATAGAATGGTACAAAAAATTGGCAACCCTTTAGGAGACACAATTTTACTCTCCCCAAGAAAAAAATTAAGTTGAACCCTTCTAGTTTATGTGGTATCTCATCACTTCAAGTGCCACGGTCACCCAAATTATCAAGTTCAACCCGTCTATTATGGGCATAATTTTCTGATTACGATTAAGTTTTTCTGACCTATGAGTTGAACAGACATAGTATATGCCACATAATTTGCAGACAGAGACGTCTCAGGGTCTAAATTACCAAGGTATTCTTATTACTAGTTTTTAGGTACAAATTTATAACGGTTTAAGAATTATTTTACTATATCGTTGCCGGAAAATGCAGAATTGATGCATAATTTTGCGCACATAGGTCTGAAATAAACATTGTACTGTACAATATTCATTTGGTAACACTTGTTAATTGTGATGGACAAGCTCAGTGTGAGAAGCACTAACAAGAAGAAGGGTGGAGTTAGCAATGTAAATCATTACACATAATAAAAAATCAATCACAAATATACTAGATATTTTCCATGACCATACATAAGAAATGATGAGAGGGACGGAAATCAATCGCAAATATATGATTCTGCATCACTGAAATACTCTTAAAAGTAAACTCAACAAACTACTAACTAAGATTAAAATGGTCCCAACTAAAAAGGAATTTTAATATTAATTTGCGGTACAATATCAAATTCTAAATTGAAAAATTACACTCTTGTTTCTTCAACACCCTCAAATGCAGCTGCCCCCTTCTATATTTATCTTTCCAAAGTGCACACATATCTAAACAAGGAGTAATATCTGCAAAAGATCATATGATAAGTGAGTTTTATATAAAACAATAAAATTAAAATTCATTATGCCCATTTAATGTTGCCATAATTTTATTTGATCACACTAACATTGAGCAAGTAAAAAAAAAAGGGAAAAGGGACTGTTGAAAATGTGTTTCCATAATGCAGAACATGAATCAAGATTAAATACTAATGCCTCTAATACTGATGGATGATCAGAAGATAAAACAATTACAGTGGAAAATGGAAATGGTACGTAAGAACACTGTTGTCAAAATCCCGACTAAAATCCTAAAATCCAGGATTTTGCGACTTTCTTCACCGTCAACGACTCAAATCCATAGTAGAATCCTAAAATAGACAAAATTCATCGATTTTGATTGCGATTTTACGATTTCTTATAAACGAAGTCATTTATGACTATATATCATTTATAACATATATGTATTAATTTTTTTGGGTAAAATCCACGATTTTGATTGCGATTTTACAATTTCCTATATCGATTCTACAAAAGTCCTTGAGTAAAATCCTTCGATTTTGATTGCGATTTTACGAGTCCCGATTATGCTATTCCCTTTCGACATGAAGTAAAGTCCCGATTTTGACAACCTTGCATAAGAATACTTAGAACTACACTTTTTAGAAATGATTAGTAGTAAACAAAAGCGGAAAGTGATACAACATCAATACAAGCATAACAGAAGAATATGTTGTCTCCCCAAGCTTCGGTTGCTGTCACGGCCCAATCTGAGATCATGACCGACGCAAGGCTAACAGTAACACATCATACAATTACCCCAAAGGGTGGAGGAATGTTTGGCTTGAGAGTGACTCAACCAGTGCTCTCTTGGTTTTTTCACACCCTTCTTTGGTTCTTATTATGTTACGAAACAGATGGCACAATGCTCGTCGGCTGGGGGTTCAAGTAATTTCTTCACATATTTACAGAGAAGGTAACAGTTGTGCGGATAAATTGGCCTTTTTGGGGCACTCAGCCATTGGAGCGGTTTGCCTGGATAGACTTCCTACTGTTTTGAGTCTTGATTTCTTTCGGGATAGATGTGGACTCCCTAATTACAGACTCCCTTGATTTGAAGGTGGTATCTGCTGTTTTCTTTACTGTTTTTCTTTGTTTTCTTTTAGGGTCTTAGTCTAGTCC
>Ga0228711_1006436_pt1 | contig 17443 bp, 8 predicted proteins | sample MedpolnodulmetaG_2_FD_177996 | JGI IMG/M metagenome (GOLD analysis project Ga0228711, IMG submission 177996) | Root nodule microbial communities from Medicago polymorpha collected in Santa Monica, California, United States - brown nodules | ecosystem: Host-associated > Plants > Roots > Nodule...
TAAATACTTCAACACGAATAAAAGAAAGCGTAAAAAATAAAGTAAAGATTCTGGTTATTAAAATACGAATACAATCTTTAAAATACGAATAAAAACTTTTTAACTGGTCAAAATTCGGGGTATGACAACTGTAATAAGAATCACTTTTTTAAACAAATAATTTAATTTGTTTGGATACAGCTATGTAAAAGCGATTTTTTGTTACAACATTAGTTCAATCTTTTAATCCATATTTTCTCTCTCCTCTAAATAAATCTATTTGAAGATTATTTTTAGATTCTGATTTTATTTTTTTTAAAACTGTAACAAACGAATGCAATGCTCTTAAAAGTGATTATTTTTTCTTAAAAAAGCTATAACAAACGGACTCTTACTTTGTTTGGATACAACTATATAAAAAGGATATTTTGTTACAAAATTAGTTCAATCTTTTAAATCATATTTTCTCTCTCTTCTAAAAAAAATCTATTTTTTGAGAAGTTGCTCTTAACAGCTTCTCATTTGAAGTTGTTTTTAGAATTTTTTTTTTAGATTCTAATTTTTTAAAAAAGTTGTAACAAACGGATGCAACACTTTTAAAAGTGATTATTTTTTTTAAAAAAAATGATTTTTTTTCTTAAAAAAAATTATAACAAACGAGCTCTATAAAGTTCTTAAGTATAATAATATATTTTTAAGAACAGCTCTTCGTTCTTACTATCGTAAGAAAAATGACTCATAATTATTAATTATTAATGTCTTAAAAATGACTCATAATTATTAATGTCTTTGGTTGGTAATCCTAGATCATTAGCCGGTTGTTGATCACGGTGCTTCTCAATACTCCTAGATATGGGTGCTCACAGTATGGTTTGGAATGGTGGTTAGTCAAAAATTTATATGATCTAAAGATAAAATTACTCGTAATTTGATTTGATTTTCGATGAGTAATTCAAAAAAAATTGAATATCCAATTTAATATGGTTTAATTTGAATCAGTTTTTGGATATTATGATCGTAAATTCTATTTTTTTTATTAATATTATAAAGACACGGGAAAATAATATGTTTGATGCAAAACGTTACATGTCATATATTAAAAATTAATATTATTGAATGACAATGATTATGTTGCAAACATATAAAATAGTAAAAAAAAAACAAACTAATAAGTAATGTTAAAAACCGATGAATAATAGATTAATGCAATATAGCATACTAATAAATAAAAGTATTATTAAAATATATGTATCCGGTTTGGTTCAATTCATTTTTGAAAAATCAATCTAAAACTCAATCCTACTCGAAAGGTTTTTACAAAAGAACATTCATATCCATCCAATAATATTCGGTTTTGTGTGGTGTTTAATAATTTTGGATCGATTAGCGAATTTAATTTAAATTGGTTTAGATTTAAACACCCTTTCTTCCAAACACTTAAGGGTTCTTAATGTTTTTGCGTTTGTCTCTCTACTAAACAAGTGACACGTTTTTCTGCAAAAATTATTCTTTAATCTTATTTATTCCATTGGAGTAAAGTATTTTTTTAATCCTATGTGGCAGATGGCAATGTATTATTCATCTATATAGTGCTTTTAACTTTATTGCATTATAGATGCTCTTAGTGGCCAGAAATCAGAGGTTTGCAGGACAAGTTATAATGATAAATTCACTACCATTACATTTTAACATGCGCTTAAACCCAAATAAGAAGTAAACAAGGGTAATGAGCAATGCTAAGTGCTAGCAAGAAAATGAATGAAATAAAGTTTTATTTTAAGTTTTGGAATCTGGAAAAACCTCAATTTAAATAAGTTTAAGGGCCATAGTTTGGTATACCCAACTTGCACTCTTAGACACGGACCTCTATTATATTATTTCTTTGCAATTAAAACTGCTATTTTAAGTCATTGTGATTATGCTTCCTTGCTGTAATCACATTCAAGCTTTTAGAAATCAAGTTGAACAGGAGAATAATGTGATTTTTGTGTTGAATACTTAAATCACACGCTTTGCATAATTCTAGAACAATGAAATCAAATACTCATCTTAAATGGACATTAGACATAGATAGCTTAGAGAAACAAAGTTTCACCAAAATTGGGTGAATCTGTATATCTGTATGCAACAAAGAAAGTTACTGACTTACTGTCCATTAATATGTAACAAAGAAAATGAAGGAAATAAAGTTTTCTTTGTTATAATAAAGTTTCGCAACAATTGTTGTAGTGAAAGTTTATTTTGAATCTTAGATTAATGTATAAAATACCCACGAAAGGAAGGTGGATATTTTTTTTCTTCGATAAACCAGAAACAAGGACAAGGACGTGTATCAAAGGGAAACTCAGATATCTCAATTAAGTTGGCACCTCCGAGGACCCCCTATCTCATATGTGGATAAATACACTCGATTGTTTAATTTTCTTTTTAGGGAAATATTAACCTGTGGGCACAAGTTTAGAAACTACGTATGGAATTACTTTTTTGAAAATGGTGCATTTAAAATTTTAAAATTTTATCTTTTTAATACAAAAGTGACTTTAAATTCCTTTTAAAGTTTCTTAACTTGAGTCTTTTTTTTGTGGTGATCGGGGTTTGAACCCAGGATCTTGCATATATTATACATTGTTCATATCAACTGAGTTAAGCTCACGAGAACCTTAATTTAAGTCTTTAAGGTAGCGTGAGACTTTTACCTTTATTTCATTATTATTACTTGTCTTGGCTTCAAAACTGCAGCCAGTAAAGAAGATTAAGGTGTTGATAATGTCTTTTTTTACAAGATAATGGTTGTTTTAAATATTGTAATTTAACATATTTTCCTTTTGTAATTCCCTATCCAATATATCCAAGATCAAATGTGTACGGATCTTGAAGTTTAACCTTCAAATATTCGTACCTTATATCATAATCATGTTAGAGATCGTCTAATGGATTTTTAAGCACTAAAAAATATTAGAAAAAAAACAGAGATCGGTACCAAGTACTAGCTTTTGAAAAAAGATGTATAAATGTAAAGTAAAAAGCGTGTACATAAAGGCCTATTTAATTTGATCGTGGCTCTTTTAACTAACAAGTTGCAACCAGAGAACTCAAACTAATCAAATCATTTACTAAACATAAAATTTATGTATTTTGTACATGCCACCTACTAGAAAAAATTGTAAAGAAAAATCATGGAATATGGTCATAACAGATTAATATATACACGTCTGGCTTCACTTTTCTGCGTCCCGGTGCAATTCCACCGCAAATACAAAGAAGCTACAGTATGTAGTTTCCACATCAGCGTAAATTTTTGTTGAGTTTGTTAATGCACAACGGTTACTCTTAAAACTATCTGAAAAAGAAAAAAAATAATAATGCAATGTTGTCCAAAATTTCCGGCTTGACATAAATCATGTTTCTTACTTGCTTGAATAATAAACTATTAAAAGTTGTTCATCACAATCAACCAACTTAGGAGGTAAGGAAAATGTTACATATCAGGAGTACTCTTCAGTTTTAAAATTTTAATATTTCCATAATTGAGGTTAAGTACCCTTATGATGGCCTTGTTAGTGACAACAAATATTATATTATGCAAAATCACAAAGTCAATCACCCTGTCTCGATCTTCCATTGTTGAATAAGTAACCTAACCACAATTTCGAAAGTTCATCATGAGCTAAACCACTTTATGGTTAAGACGTGATGAAGTTATGATTATATTTGCATAAGGTTGGTTAATTGTATACTCAAGCTTCTTTTAAACAAGTTGTATAAACCAAAAACCTAAATCCTGAGATGAAAGACGAATGCCAAAAATGGTTACTGGCACGACTAAAGTGAAGAGGGAAAGTATGTTAGAATTTTTGGCTAAGCAAAACAATGAATGGAAGACTAACCACTTCATGTTGGAAAGTCAACAAGAATTGAAAGTTGGCAAGTGCATCAAACTGTTTCAAATAGTAAGTAATAAGTTATGCCATTCAAAAAAAAAGAGTAAGTAGTAAGTTATCATCTCCACATAGATTATTCTTGTTTTCTACTAGGCAATTAACTAAACTAATGAATTAAAACAATAAATTGTGAGGAGTTTGCAATTTTGATTTGAATGCGAAAAACAATTTGTTTGATTGCAAAATAAATAAAAGATATTTGGTTCAGATTATAAGCGGCGATTAGGATTCTTCAAATCCCCTCCATCACTTTGTTGGACTAATACAAATATACCTACCAATTATGAACTAAGGATTATATAAAAGTGGTTAACTTCATGGGACAAAATTCCGCCAATATATTTTCTAGTTTTCATCAATATTTTAGAACGGTTATAATTCACTTCAAAAAAGGGTATAAATCTCATTCAACTTTGAAATTTAGTTATTAGACCAAACATCTACGATAAAAGTTTCAAATTTTAATTTCAAAAGTTCTCCAAACTCTGATATAATTGTCCTTTTGAAATATTTATCAAATTATTGCATATTGCAGCGAAAGAACGAGTCTATATGTATATATATGTGTGTGGAAAATTCAAATTACTGGCAACGTAACACAGTGTTCAGTATGCAAGATACTTAACTAGAGAATAATCTACTTCATATTAAATGTGTATAAATCACCAATCAAACTCGAGGTAACTTGTTCCATGGGAAGTTGAAAGCATGGTATATGTGTACGCGCACGCGCGTGAGTGTATAGATGGATGGATATATATATATATATATATATATATATATATATATATATATATATAATCATTGTACCTCTTCTTTTGATAATTGAGCATTATGTTCCCTTGGCTAGTAAACCAGATAATAAGGCATGTCACGCCATTATGTTTTAAAAGAAAATCCTAAAATATCATAAAATAAACTAGACAAAAATACTCTCGCCGTCTCTTAACTTAATTTTAGATAACGATTTAATTTTTATTTTATTTTTTCATGTAATTTTCGTCTTTTTGATCAATTTCTATATAGATTTTTAAAATTTAAATACATGATTTTATTTCAATATAAATTTGATGTTTGAAAATTCATATGTAAACAAATGATAAAAGTAAAAAGATAAATAACAAAATCGTTATATGAAATTAAATAAAAAACAACGAGTATAATTTTGGTAATAAAATAAAAAAAAATCAATTTGTCACTACAATCAAATCAAATGGTGAACCCTCTTAAAATAAAAAAAATGGCGAACCCAATAAACACAAAATGAGTAATTAAGCACCACCGAAAGGAGGAACGAACAAGCCTTCGGTACTTACTTCTGGTCCAAATTCGTCACAAGGCGCGGGAAAAAACAAATTTGAGCAAAATCAAAATCTCAAACAGTAACCATTTCTTTCTTCATTCTCTCACATTTCGCTTTCTCAGTTGATTCATCAACCGCCATGGAGAGAATTCACGTCATCGTCCGTGCAAGACCTCTCTCACCGGAAGATGCCAAAACCACCGTATGGAGAATCTCCGGCAACTCCATCTTCATCCCAAATCACTCCTCCAAATTCGAATTCGGTACTCTCCATTTTCTTCATCTCCATCCATTTCAATTTCATTTTTCATATACAAATTATAATTTAAAACTATGCTTTTGTAGATCAAATATTCAACGAGAATTGTAATACCTCTGAAGTATATGAAGTTCGAACCAAAGATATAGTTGCTGCTGCAGTTCGGGGATTCAACGGTTTGCATTTTTAGTTTTAATTGTTTTCTTGTTTTTTTCGTTGTTACTTTTGTTAATTAACTTAGGGTTTTTGAATTGAAGGTACTGTTTTCGCATATGGACAAACTAATAGTGGTAAGACTCATACAATGCGTGGATCGAAAGCTGAGCCTGGAGTTATTCCTCGTGCTGTACATGATTTATTTCAAATTCTCGAACAAGTAACAATTCTGTGTCCTCTATTGTTCCATTTTTGTGTTCTCCTGGAATGAGTGAACTAATAATTAATACCTGTTTCAATAAACAACTTATTTGCAGCTTATAGCTTGAATGCATATGTATAAGCTATTTCTATAGCAAAAGATGAAATAAAGTTAAACTGTGTTAGAATAAGCTATAAGTTGTTTTCATAAGCTATCTTGAAGAACTTATAAAAATAAGCTGAAAACTGCTTATGAACATGTCATTAGTTGTTTTCATAAGTTCTACTGAACATTGTCACCAAACTTATATCAGTAGATAAGCTCAAATAAGCCAATCTTAGCAGGCCCTGATTGTTGGGTGAAAGCTTATACTTGTTCAAACTGCTGTACATCATTTATTTCAAATTCTTGAACAAGTAATTACCAATCTGTGTTCTCTATGTTCAATTTTTTCGTGTTTTCTTGGAATGAGGGAACCTGTTTTTATGCACTAATTAAGGCCTGTTTGGATTACATTATTGGCATAAGCACTGAGACTATTTGGAAGAACCTATGTTATGAAAATAGCTTATGAAGTGTTCATAAGCTTATACATAAGCTGTCCATGATAGCTTATGCAAACAACATATAGCTTATACGAAAACAATTTAACTTTATTTTATCTTTTGTTATAGGAATAGCTTATACATGAGTACTTATCATGATAAGTGCTTATGCTATTAGCTGCAAATTAAGTTGTTTACCAAACAGGGCTATATACTATTATTGGGTGAAAGCTTAAGAATGGTTTTATATCAAACATTTCTCTTCGCATTAGAGTGCTTAGGAATGAAATTGAAGTGTTGACAATGTGCATACTTATCTTACTTTGTGCTGCAATTCAACTCCTTTTTTGAATAAGTGAAGAACAAAGGAAATACAGCATGGTTACATTAGACTTTGAAATTATGTTAGTGAACTAACTATTTCGAGAGCTTGAGCTATTGGATAAAACATGCGAATGACTTTATATCCAACACTCAAGTTAATATGGTCTTTAAATGATTCTTCTGTTAGCAAATTAGGTGCAGATATACAAATATTTACCAAATTTGTCATTTTGGTTCATTGCTCTAGTTCTTTATTAGGATGGCTGTGGAATTTTAGAATGTTAAGGGATTAATTTAGTCATGCAAATCCTTGAAGGGCTATTATGGCGACTTTGTTATCTTTGACAGGCCAATTTATAGGCTGTTTCTTCCTAGAGCAGTTCTGTTATTCCTTTTTTTGAAGAAGCTAAACTAGCCCACCTAAATTGGCACTGGAGGGGATCGAACCTGAGACCTCGAGGAGGAGCACACTCCCAGGTCCCAAGCCAATACCACCATGCCAACCCAAGTGGGTTTCAGTTCTGTTATTCCTATATCTGAAATTCCACATTTATCTATGCTGGTTGGAGATGAATAAATTATTGGTTAGCAACATGTATACATATGTTCTCGAATTAGTAGTTTGTCTTAGCTTTTCAATAACCGATTACTTGTTTGATAACCAATTGATACGCATTAACTAATAATTCACTCATGATTAACTAGTGTACAAAAGATGAAGAAGGTATTGTATAGACATTTTCCTTTCCAACTATTGTGTAGCTGGATAGGTAGTTAAAAGATGATATTAAATTATTAATATTAATGTTATTTTAGTTCAGCACTAATGGATTATTTTTCACAAAAACACTTTTCTAACCACCCGTTTAAGTGTCAATTAAATTCTTTGTATTTCATATCATTGTTTGGGAGGCTGAAGCTTGAACTGTGCCAAAATTATTGATAAATTTGATATTAATAACTGATTTATATTTTTACAAGGTTATTGTTTAATTGTTACAATAAGTATGGTCTTTTGGACGCATCCTTTTAATCAAAGCTAATCGAGTTGATGGGAATGTACCTGGACTTGTAACTACTAGTTACGACTTAGGGGAACTACTGGCTGTGATAACTGTTTTCTTAATGAAATTTTATCCTTTGGGCATCTTAAGATGATTTTAAAATCTCACCATCTATGCTGTTACATTATGATATCATCATGGTATTGTTAACTTTTTTTTCCAAATTTGTAGTTTCTCTATTCAATATTGACTCTCATGCATGGTGTTTTTTATTTTAGGATGTTGATCGAGAGTTTCTTCTACGAATGTCATACATGGAGATTTACAATGAAGAGATAAATGATTTATTGGCTCCTGAACATAGAAAACTGCAGATTCATGAAAACATAGAGGTTATTTTAATTTTATTTTCTTTTTTCGGGTGAAATTTTCTCAGTTTTGGTGATATATTTGTACTCATTGATATTTTATATAATTTTTCTTTGAAATCACAGCGGGGAATATATGTTGCGGGGCTGCGAGAAGAAATTGTTACCTCTCCTGAGCAAGTCCTTGATCTCATGGAGTTTGGAGAATGTAATTTTAATTTTTGCATTTTTCTTGAGTGTTACTTTCATCTCCTTTATCAGTTTTTGTGTTGCTTAAATTTCCGTAGTATCATTTGAATACTCGCATGCATATCTGTTACTTTGCATTCAATTCACTATTTGGTATATCAAATTGCTACTACTTCTACACAACTAACTTTTTCCTTCAATTCTTCGAATTTGTATCAGCTCATAGACACATTGGAGAGACAAATATGAATTTGTACAGTAGTAGATCCCATACTATTTTTCGCATGGTAATTAATAATCTTTCAGATTTTACCTTTTTCTTTACAAAATTGCTAATGCTTGCCCCTCCACTCATTAATATCTTGTGTGTTCAATAGATAATTGAAAGCAGAGATCGAAATGAAGATGAAACCACTGATAGCTCTTGTGATGCTGTTCGTGTATCAGTGTTGGTATGTCACTATTTCAACTAGAAATTTATATCTTATTGAAAAGATCTTTACTTATTGTGCGTGGGAATTTAGCCATTCACCTACATCACATGTGTATTTTCTCTCCTTTTGTTGAAAAATGAATAATTTGTGTAAACTTTCATATTTTTAATCTTTGTCCTTTTTTAATAGAATTTAGTGGATCTTGCTGGTTCAGAGCGTGCTGCAAAAACTGGAGCCGAAGGTGCACGACTCAAAGAGGGTTCTCACATAAACAAAAGCTTAATGACTTTGGGAACCGTGATTAAAAAATTGAGTGAAGGCGTTGAAAGCCAAGGGTAAGTTTAAATGGTTATATTTTACTTTTTGGCGTTTCAATGAGAAAAACTGAAAATATGATATTTGACGCAGGGGTCATGTTCCATATCGAGATAGCAAGCTTACGCGAATTTTGCAACCAGCATTAGGGGGAAATGCTAACACGGCTATAATCTGTAATATCACACTTGCTCAGGTAAGATATCCCTGCATTGTTTCTTATGCTTCATTCAGACTACTTTATCAGATATCTACAAGTTAATCTTTTTCTATCCATTGTAAACTATTTCTTTTCCAAATTTCTTAATATACTATAATGCACTAGTGGATGTTTCTCTACTATGGGCCCGTTTGGATTAGCTTATTTTAGAGCTTATATAAAACAACTTATGCAAATAAATAAGTTTTTATGTATTATTTATAAGTTTTTAAGGTTGTTTATGAAAAAACAGTTTATGAAGATACGATTTTTGCTAGTGAGAGCTTATAAATTAAAATAAAAGCTTATTTATTTACATAAGCTATTTTTCATAAGCTCAAACCAAACGGGACCTATGAACTTTTATATATTTGCAAAAACTGCCACGTGTAAAATTATGTCCGTCCTCCATAGGTTACATGGATTGGATTTAGTCCCAAATTTCCTTCGCTCCTTCCAAACAACTAGGCATTTGTAAGGTGTCTGTAAAGAGTTTGTTACATTTCAAAAATATTTAGTCTTTATCCTTTAATTGAATATAGTGCTAGTTCAAACCATTTTCAGCTGCGATGTTCTTCTGCTCTACATTTTAGTTGAAAAAAGCAGGTGGCTTCACTGGCAGGCTGATACGACATTGCCAGTTGTTTTGTATATCAAATATCAATGGATATATTTCTAACTTTGAGGCTTCCTAGCTATCAACGGGCATACATATCAAACTTTTCTAATGCACAACCGATCTATTATATTTGTCATTTTTATGAAGGAATCTCAATATTTCTTTAATATTTTGTTCATCTCGTTATTTCATGTGGCAGATACATACAGATGAAACTAAAAGTAGTCTCCAATTCGCAAGCCGTGCTTTGCGTGTCACAAATTGCGCTAAAGTCAACGAGGTTTGTCCTAAACCATTTCCCTCATTTAAAGAGCTCTTTTATTTTGATCATGTTCTTTTTATTTTGGTATTACATGACATTTTGTTGTACTTTTCTGTTTCTTGTGCTCTCTCTCTCTTTATCTCTCTCTCTCTCTCTCTCTCTCTCTCTTCCATTCTCTTTAAAGAGTGTATTTTCATTGCATTATTTCTTCAGGCAGGTTCAATTATAGATGAAAAGATGTTCTTACTATCTAAATTGTTGTCTGATTACGCTTTTGTCACGACCCAACTTCTAGCCGTGACCGGCACACAGACTACTGATACATAAAGTCTGGCCAGCCTAACAAACCAAACTTGACAAATAGCTTTTGAATAAATAGTACACTGTGGAACCAAACTTGACAAATAGCTTTTGAATAAATAGTACACTGTGAAACCAAAATCACTAGAAATTTTGACAGAGTATATTTTGTATCTTCAACATTTTCAAAATCAGAACCCTGTTTACAAACATATGCCATCAAGCAGAATTTGAAAGACTACATATCTAAGGTTTGTACATTCCAAAATAAAAATATTCCTAGACTCAAATAGCTGCAGATACACCAACGACTCAAGATACAATACAAAAGACTCGTTCATCAAGAAGTAGAGGCCTACCAAAAGAGTGACTATGCTGACTCGGCAATCTTCTAGAAACATAAATTCAGCTGATTGTAAATCTGAAAAAAAATGTAAGATGAAGGGGTAAGTCACAAAGACTTAGTGAGAAGACAACAACCACTACCAACTAGAAGGGAAACACACAAGAGCACGATTATTTACATTTCTCAAAATCTAATGTCAATTTACAAATCTAGTAGCCGTATAAAATTATAATAATCCACAACCGTTTATACGCATGAAACTCCACACATTGTAAATATTTCCACTTAAATAGGTATACTTCAACGAAAATCCAACATCGTAAAGACATGAAAATAAAATTACAAGCCTTTAAAAAAATAAATTGCCGAAGATCATAATAAAAGCCTTTAAAAATATATTGTCAAAAATCTTGATAAAAGTCTGTAAAGAAAATATAGAAAACTCCATTTAGTGAAAATAATCAAAATAGGTGAATCGAGAACTAGCTCCATCTCGTTGGTAGCCCTCTCCTCCTAATGGTGGCCTTTCCATAGGGGCGGCTCCATCTAACGGATAGCTCTTTTCTCTCGACTCAAAACAAAATGTTTTTAAAGTATAGTAAACTCAATTTAGTGAAAATAATCAAAATGGGTGAATCAAGAACTAGCTCCATCTCGTTGATAGCCCTCTCCTCCTAATGGTGGCCTTTCCATAGGGGCGGCTCCATCTAACAGATAGCTCTTTTCTCTCGACTCAAAACAAAGTGTAAAACATTTTTAATTAGGGAGTTTACCTCTCATTGATAGTCCTCTCCTCCTAATGGCGGCCTTTCCATAGGGGCGGCTCCATCTAACGGAGTAACTCTACCTAATTGAAATCATATGCTAGGTGCACCTAGGTCGTTGTTATAGCCGCGATTTTTAAAACACAGTTCTCAAAACACATATCGAAAACCACCTTTCACAACAAATCAAAACTTGCGCCAAAATATTTACCGTCAAAACTCACTTGAAAAATTAGTTCTTTATAAATCATAAGCAAATTCAATCCAAACAGAGTAGATAAATTCAAAAACAATTACTTCAAAACCACGTTCCACAACATAGCAAAACTTTGTACCAAAAACTTCACACAATCAAATTCTCCATTTCAATTCCCCTACTATATAAATCACAAGTAGACACAAGCAGAGTATAATTAAATTTTGTGACCTTGAACTTATATAACGATGATGAGGAAGATATTAAAAGGTTGTGTTTCCCCATTTTAGTAAATACTGACATAGAAAATAATCAAAATACCAATAATAATAATAATAATTAAAATAAGCGATAATGATCGTTATCAACTCACAGTTATGATGAATCCATCAAATTTGTTATGTACCAACTCCCGAAGCCGCAACCAAAGCAACAACTATCAGCTCTAGTGTTTATTGAGGAATCAAACAATTTTGTTGGTGTCTAGAGATGAAGAAAGAACACTGATTCTGCAGAAAATACAGCAACACTTCCCTTCTCATAAACCCTTCAAAAAGCACAAATTTTGGTCTCTAAACCCCTGTTCTAGCTTCAACATTCAAGTATTAACCTTTCTCTAGCTTCCTTCAATTTTATAGCTTCCAATTCAACTCCTAAGCATGATATGGAATGACTCAATTTAGACCCCAAAGACAGAAACGAAATTGAGGTTGGCTTGTGTATTTACCAAAGAAACTCAATTAGCAACTTTCAAGAGATGAGTATTCTTCTCCCTTTTCTAGAGCACTAACCCTAACTCAAAATTTATACCCTAGAGCACTTGTAGAATTTGGGGATAACTTTGCTTGAATATGAAATTTTTCTCACGAGGGTTTTATTTCTAAAAAGAATTTGATGATTCAAAGAAAAGAAGAGGAAAAATGGAAGAAGGGTGTAGAAGAGTGTAGAAACTGAGAGGGAGAGAACAGAGAAGTGGTAGAAGAAAGAAAAAAAATGAGAGGAAAAACTAGCCACGTGTGTATTGGTTAGTTGGGATTTTTTTATTTTTTATTTTTATTTTTTAATCTTTATTTTAATAATAAAAAAATGAAATGGTGTGTTACAGCTTTTTGTCATATGATGTATGATCTGGTTCAGCTTTGCACTGAAGTGTATGTTTAAGTTTTTCCTCTTTTGTTTATGCTGCAGATTATGACAGATGCTGCTTTATTAAAACGCCAAAAGAAGGAAATTGAAGAGCTTCGTGCAAAATTGACGGTTGATCTAGTTTTCTGTTTCTTTTTTTGTTTGATTGAAAATAAACACAATTTTGTTTTCTTAAATATTGATAAAATTTTATCTGACCTTTTCTTTAGGGTTTTCGTTCAGAGCATTTGGAAACGGAGATCCTGAACCTTCGAAATACATTGCTACAGGTGCATGGATTTTCCTTCTTGGTCAATCATTACAAAATTCTAGTTTATTCATTATTTTACGAGCTTGCAATGCTTTTCTGACCAGACGGAACTAGAAAGGGAACGCATAGCTTTGGAATTAGAGGAGGAAAAGAAAACTCAAGCGGAATGGGAAAAGAGAGTACATGAGCAAGCCAAGAGAATTGAAAACTTGAGTTCAATGGTTTTGTTTTCAAATAGGGACGAGAACAACAAATATATTAAAAAGGTATTACTAATGCATATGCAAATCAAGTATACTTTTTGAGTGGGATGCATCCTCTTTTTTTTCTTTATTTTTTTCCTGGCCATCAAATCTAACCTTACTGTGTCTGGGATTGAAATACATTTACAAATAAAATATATTCATTGCTGTTGGAGTAGCTTGGTTTGTATTAGGCTCTTTATACAGCATGTACCTCAACTTGGGTGTTTGCCAGATCTCTAAATTGACACGTGTCATTTTAGGTAGAATGAGCCTTAGTTAGAGTTACACTTACACTCACACAAGATATAACTTTCTCACAAATCTTCTAGTATAACTTTCTTTCACTTTGTCCCAAATCTTCTACTGTAATTTTCTTTTTCTATCTCTCAGTTTCTCCTTGATCTTTGGAATCTAATATGGTATCAGGAGCTTAATTCGATCCGCATCAGTGGCTTATCCTCAAAATAATGACTAGACTATGTATGCAGCCATTTCATGTAAATCTCAAATACTTGTAGTCACAATTTAAGAGAATGCTATCAGAACAAATGACTTCTTCTAAAGCAGTCGTCACCGATTGGCACCTTGCCCCAACACCTGGTTTTTCTAATTTTCTCTTGCATGCTTATTTTTCCAGTTTCCTTGGTATAATTGTTGCCTACATAAGCATACTTGTTTGATATTTCTTTTGGTCAGTACTAATTCCTTACAACTAACATGCTTTCGCCTGATCTTTTTGTATTTCTTGCATCCTACTTTCCTCATTACCATTGGTTGATGAAGTTTTTTCATGCATTTTCTGCAGGAGAAGAGGCGGGATACATGGTGTCCTGGAAATCTTTCGCAGACGCATCTAAAAGATGTAACATATTTCTTTCTAATAGTTCATTATTATCTCTGATGGGTCTTATATTTATTATGATTTGGTGTTTGTTTGTGATACTTATCGAATTACTGTAATTATTGCAATCATATCATTTCTCCTTTGTTGAGAAAAAATACACAAGCTTTTAATAACCTTTACTGAGGAAAACTACACAAATTGGTAGATGCTATGGCTGGACATTCTGAAGAGCAGCATTATCTGATATGATTTTTGTATCTAGTTGTAGAAAACAATTTGGCAACTCAAGATACTTAAGAAAAAGTGAGCGAGAGGACATTGGAAGATACTAATTCAGGATACCTTTATTGATTATATTAATATGACTTCAATGTGGTTATGAGACATTCAACTTGTGTTGCATTTACTTAGCTGTTTGCAACTCTATAAAGAATTCACGAAATACTTTTTATTTATTGACTTTCCTATGTTGATTTAAATAATTTTCTTATGTACGGTACTAGAAATTGATATTCATAGGTTAGAAACTAATTTTATATACAGCATCACTGTTATCCTTGCTTGCATAATATTTAAAGACGTCAGGCTATGATAGCTATCTTGCTTCTTGTATGTCACAGTTGTAATCTTAACTCATTTGTTTTCTGCACTTCAGGTGTACTCTAGCATCGACTCAGATGCTTCTACTGCAGAACCTATTCGACCTAAGCTAGAAATGGGACCACTTCTTCCTTTCAATGAACTTATAAATGAAGATGACAATGTGGATGATTCTTGTAAGAAAGATGATAATAAAGGTGATGCAAATGACAACTTCTATCTACCAAACCCCTGTGCTTTATTGCATGTAACAAACAGGAGAAAGGATCCATCATGGAAGAAACGCTTATCTATGGTTTGTTATATCATATGACTATAATTAATATTTGCTTTTCTTAAATTCTCAGTAGTTTGTATTCTAATATCTTGCAAACATGGCAGGAAGATAACAAAGATCTACAACTGCAAGCAGAATGTGAGAATTTTAGAGAGTCAGAGGCTATTCTTGTTATCAAGAAACTTCAAGAGCAGGTTTTTCTTTTCACACCTATTCTTTCTGTTACATATTAGTTCCAAAAGTTTATTTGATTTTTACATTTTTTATAACTGTTTCCTGCTTTGTGCTGCATGAAAATATGTTTAAGGAAGATGAGAATGAACGAAAGAATTTGAATTGTTGCAAACATCATATATTTGTAATTATTTGTTATCTGTAATTCTTGTATTCAGACCATTAGATTTAAAATAACATATTTAAACGATTTTGTGCTTTTATCGTATGACATATCAGAAATATTTTCTACGTGATATCATGAGCTCTGTGTTTTGAGGCTCACTTCTGCATAAACCGTAACCTTGTCGCTGCGATAAAGCTTAGCTACCTTCATTGTGACCCTTTGTAGCCTTCATTGCAGTGTTTTCACCTCTTCTCACAACCAAACAGACCCTGAACAAGAAGCAAATACTGATCAAATATGGAAATAATGATGATACGATTACTCCATCTGTTCCTTTTAACTTGTCGTTTTAAGTTATACACCCATACCAAAAAATACTAATAAATTTTGTTACTTTTAAATTTTTATAGAATTATTTGTCTTTTGCCTATAACACCTGTAACTACTTATTATCTCATTCCATATATTTCTCTCTTTTGCCAATAAATACTTAACGGTATTATTGACAAATCAACACTTAATGTTGCATTGAAATTTAAAAATTAGGAAGAAATTTTTTTTTACAAAAGCGACAAGTAAAAAGGAATTTACTGAGTAGAGTTGTTATGTTTTATTATTTTCCTAAACATTTTTATATACAAAGTTTAGACTAGTGTTTTATTAAAATATTGCCGGTTAAAATCTCTGGAACATGGAAAAAGATTTTTTTTTTCATCCTCATTGTTTTGCTTTTAATCACTATAATACTTGTCTAATATTGGAATTATTACCCATAAACAGGAATCAAATATTTTCTACACTTATCACCGACTCTTATTTATACTAATACAATACTTCAAAATATTAATCAAATATGGAAATAGTCATGATAACTACTAGAATCCTAATGTTTTGTGATTTACTTAAATAACTTTTTGGTCTTTGTAATATAATACAAATTTAGCTGTCCATTAAAAAAATTGCCGGTTAAATCTCTAAAATATAGGAAGATACTTTCTTCCTCCTCATTGTTTTGTTTTTAATCCCTATAATATTTGTCTGTGTTGGAACTAATCCCTATAATATGTGTACTGTTTTGATCTTACTCCTTCGAAGAACTATATTGGGATTAATGCTAATATGGACAAATATTATAGCGACTAAAATCAAAACAACAAAGACCAAAAACAAATTTCCTATGTTTCATTGATTAAAATAAAAAGGATTGTATATGTTTCAATCCTGGTAATTGTATAAACAACTTAAACTAATGAGATTAAACCTTAGTGGGTAAACCATCATAGGAAACAATTATACCTAAATATTCTTGCAACATTTTAGAAGAACTGTCATGACTTAAATTCTTCTTTCTGAATTCTGGAATCTTTTCATTATAGAATTTCTGTACAATTAATCTTGGGCAAATTACTTTTGTTTTCTTCTCTTTTCTTTGGCATTTAGGCCAGCTTGAGCCCAAAACATTTCAGTAGGCGTCCCTGAAAATTGATATTACATTTAAGCCTAAAATATTTTTCATATATTCGAAAAAAATGCATTTTGTTTATTTTGTGATTTCTAGATGTGTCTTGCTTGCTTATATTTATTTCCTTTTTGTCCTTGTATTTTGAAGATTAACATTTTGGAAATGGAAAAGTCATCAAGCCAACAGAACCTGGATACTGTTTTTGATTTGGCAACCGAGCAGAACAAAAGTGCCAGGGAGAAATTTGAAGAGGTAGTCATTGTTTTAGTTAATAATGTTTTTCTACCTTGCCTTTTAATCTGATTGAAAGATATCGATATTAGATTATTGGTTACACATTGACTATCAGTAAGTGTGCTTTAGTTGAATTGTTTGAGGAAGTGATATTTTATTAATTCAATTGCATTGGACATAATATGAAAAAAGATTCTTTTTGAGGCCATCTAGATTTCCAGAATCACAAGTTGTCTGTTTTACCCCATGAACTTCGGTCAAGCATAGAGATAAACTTCCCCCCCCCCCCCCCCACAACAAAAAAAAAAAAATAAAAAAAAAAAAAAAACAAATATTATGT
>Ga0228711_1006439_pt1 | contig 17438 bp, 11 predicted proteins | sample MedpolnodulmetaG_2_FD_177996 | JGI IMG/M metagenome (GOLD analysis project Ga0228711, IMG submission 177996) | Root nodule microbial communities from Medicago polymorpha collected in Santa Monica, California, United States - brown nodules | ecosystem: Host-associated > Plants > Roots > Nodule...
GACAAACAAGTTATATCATAAAACTTGGTCTCTTCTTAACGACTAACTACCGGAAGAGTTGATTCATATGGCAAATAAGGAGCCCAAGGGGGCGTATAATAGAGCACCCATTTTTTATAGAGAAAATTACGACTATTGGAAAGAATACATGAGCGTTCATATCCAATCGGTGGACATGGATGTGTGGGATGTCGTTGTCAATGGGCGGTTTCAACCACAAATTGTCGCTGGTGGTGAAGACAGTGTAGTCCTAGATAAGCTTAAAGCCAATTGGAATGATGATGACAAAAAGAAGGTACAATATGATTTGAAGGCGCAAAATATTCTCATTTCCTCTCTTGGGGTTAATGAGTATCATTCCATCTCTCATTGTAAGACCACTAAAGCTATGTACGGTGCATTGGAAACCCTTCATGAAGGAACCGGTGATGTTAAACAATAAAAAATTAATACTCTTGTGCAACAATATGAGCTTTTTTGCATGGATGATGGTGAATCTATCTCCTCCATGCAAATGAGATTCACTCATATTGTAAACAAATTGCAAAATCTAGGTATGGACATTTCAAACCAAGATTGCACTAAAAAGATTTTGAGATGTATAACAAGGGAATGGTAGCCCAAGGTTACGACTATCAAAGAATCACAAAATCTCAATGCTCTTAGTATGATCACACTCTTTGGCAAGTTAAAGGAACATGAGCATGAGATCAATCGTTTCAAGTCAAGTGAGGACGTCTCTAAGAAGAAGGAAAGTAAGTACATTACTTTAAACACCACCTCGTCCGTCTCTACCTCTTCGGTTCAAAATGATGATGAATCCAATGATGATGCAATAAATGAAGAGGAGATGAGCTTGTTTGTAACACGGTACAACTGTTACATTAAAAAGAGCGGGTTAAAGCACAATGACAAGGATCTTGTTAACTTTAGGAAGGTCTCAAGAAAAGGAAAAGAATCGGATAGTGATGAGAAAGTAGTTAGTTGTTATGGTTGCGGAAAAGTAGGCCACTACAAGAATGAATGTCCGAAACTTACTAAGGAAAGAGGGAGATCCGGATTCAATCGAAATTCAAGAGGAAGAAAGGCGTACATTGCTTGGGAAGAAGATCAAGTTACCTCCAACACTAGTGACACCGAAAACAAGGATGAAGACGACCTATGCATCATGGGTCAAATGAAGAAAGCTAATAATGAGGTAATCTTCTCGGACTCCGACTCCGATTCTTACTCCGATTTTAAACCTACTTATAAGGACTTACAAGATTCCATTGAAGAAATGCATATCGAATCTCTAAATGCTTTTGAGAAACTAATTTCTCAAAAGAAAATTATTTTGAAACCAGAATCCAAAATTTCTTAACTTAAGAAAGCTTTTGAAAGTTGAAGAGATGAGCATGCTTTACTTGTTAATGAGAAAATTTTAAGTCCCATAATTGAGTCACCTAAGACAAATTCACCCAAATATGATAATTGGATGGATTATGCTAGTGGTGAGACTTGCCCTAGCTTGCATGAAGAGATTAAATCTCTAAATAAGAAACTAGAGAAAGCATCTAAAGGTTCCATAACTTTTGCTATGTATTCAAAAGATGAAAGAGTTCCTTTTAAAAGACCTTACACAAAATACTCTTATGTAAGAAAGAATAAGAATCTTAGCAAAACTCATGCACCTACTATTAGGTGTCATTATTGTGGTAGAAGTGGTCACACCACACCTCATTGCCACATTAGGAGATTTGAAGTTCCTAAGGGGTTAATGATGTGGGTGCCTAAGGTTACTTGTTGTAAAACTCATCCCAGGGCTCCAACTTTTGTTGGAAGCCAAAGGAATCCCAATTGATTTGTGTAAATGTGTCTTGCAACTTTGAAGAAACTTCTCTCCTTCTAGGTTGTCCAAGACAGTAAATTAAGATGTGTTTCTTTTCTCACTTTCATAGCCTTTAGCACATATTAAAATTCACAAATCAACTATGGTATTTCTTGTTTTCTCTTACTCCCAAAAGATTGGGAAAGGTATGTTTGTTCTATTGTGTGTAGGATTGATGATGGATGAAGTCAAGGATAATGCTCCACTATAAGTTCCTTGTTTCTCAAGGACATCATGAGTAAAACTGTGATGAAGACGTATTCCAGGACTTTAAACTCTTAACCTCTCCATTGTCTTATCATGTTGGTTGATCGCAATAGGCTTCTCTATCATCATTTCATCTTGAAGCACTCAAATAAGGGAGTAAGTGTATTTGGTTATAGGTAAATCTTCTTGGAGAATCAAATATGTTTTGATCTATCCTTGAAGATCACCTCTTAACCCCCTCTTTAATTGTTTAATAATTTCACTCATATGGTAATTGCGATTATGTTATGAGTAGTTATTTGTTGATCCTCTTTCATCCTTGTCGCATGCTATCTTTTGTCTTGTGCCCTATCTTACATGCCTGCTTGTATTTCAATTGCGATTGTGTACTTGCCAGTTCTAGGATGGTTTAGTTGATCTTTGTTAATTTTGTTTGAGAAACATATCTAAACTTGCATGACCATTTTGGTCGAATTCACAACATATCATTGCTTGAAAAATTTGAAAAATTTGGCCACTTGAATCGATTCAAAATGATTTAGTGTAAGGATTGAATCGATTCATTATGAATCAATTCAATAAGTTATGAACTGATTTAAATGCGTGAAAATCTTTCTTACTTTTGCATCTGGATATCTCTTTCAAAACACTTCCCTCCTACCCACTTTCTCTCTCCTGCCGAACACAAAAACCTTCTTCCTCATCTTAAACCTCTCATAAACCCTAAACTACATTTTCTTCAACACAAATTCAACCACATCCTTCCTACCTATCAACACATAAATTTGTTAACTCACTACATCTATGGGTCCAAAAAGAGGAGCTGCTAGCAAAAAAGGAAAGGGTCGTGGTCCACCTCCTCCTACTCAAAAACAAGTTTGAATTTTGGTTCAAGACTTGTTGAATGATGAAGAATATGACAAGTATAATGAAAAATTTCAGTCACAAAAGGGTGTTTCTTCTCAATTTAATTGATCTTTATGGGATAATGAATTTATAGGTTTTGGGTTTTATGAGATGCTTGGTTTTAAAAAATTGGGTACATTTGTTGAGTTAAAGGATGATTATGATGATTAAAGCATTTAATTGCAATGCACAAAGACAAGATGGTGTGAGTTTTGAATGTGCTTTCAAAAATGTTTGGGTGTCATTTAATCCGGAAAAATGGGATTCACTAGTTGGACTAGATTGTAGTGGAGTAGACCTTGAGGTTAAAGATACTTTTGCCAACTACAACAAAATTGATTTTGTGAAAAGTGTGTCTAAAACCGGCTTTGGTGAATTAAGCTTTTCAAACTTTATTCCCCTTCAATTGAAATGTGTTGACAGATTGTTACATTGGGTTGTTGTCAAGATTATAATGTGTAAGCAACACAACTATGGTAAAATTGATGACTTGGATCTTAGTGTCATGTGGTTACTCAAAAACAAAATCAAAGTCAATTGGCCTCTTTTCCTCTCCAACCACATGATATCCTACAAGAACGATCGTAGGAAAAGGCTCCCATACTCTTCTTTCATTAGTTGTCTTCTTAGATCTGATAGGGTCCTCAATGTCGATACCTTGCTCACTGCACTTAGTGACTGTAGTGGGCTAGATGAAAAAGCGGTACAAAAGATGCACTATGTTAAGGATTCAAAAGGAAATTGGTACTATGATGACAAATTATCTCCTAGGACTTGGTATTATGACTTTATCACTGTGCCTAAAGGAACAGATCCGGAATTGGTTGAACAAATGAAAGAAAATATGGAGAAGGAAGATCACAATCTTTAGAATGATGCTGAAATGGAGGATGCTGAGGAAGAAACTAGTGAAGATGGGGATTTTGATTATGATCCGGATAATGATCACTCTCAAGACCTTGGCCAAAATCACTTGGTGGTAGATTTTAGTGAAGTTTTGAACATAATAAAGGATTTAAAATGTTTTATGACTCAAAAGTTTGATGCTCAGGACTTATAATTCCAAGGAGTAAATAGAAAGTTTGATGCTCAGGAAGCTCAAATTCAAGAAAGGAGGCAATCGGTTCAGAGATGGGAAGACCTTGGTTGTTCAATAAATGACTTCTTTGCCTCCCCCTTTCCCAAACCAGGATAATATTGGTGGAACCTCAAACCCAAATGAACTGGATGCTTAGTTATGTCTTATTTTCTTGCTATGCACTTTTATGGTCGTTTTAATGTCTTTATTTGTAATAATAGATTTAATTTTAAACCTCTCTCTTATGAATTTTCCCTTTTTGAAGTTGTAAAGGGGGATAAAAATTGGCATGTTGCTTATGTTGTTTTTATTGTTTGTTTCGAATGTTGAAATTGTTTTGTTTATTGTTTGTTTCGTATGTTGAAATTGTTTCGTATGATGAAAACTCCTTATAAGTGTGTAGTTTGTGCGTATTCCTATTATGACATGTGCTTCTTGTTAATCAATGTTTGGTTGTGTATGTGCCTAGCCAAAAACATAGAAACAATATGTATTACTTCTTGTATGCCAAGTTTCAGGGGGAGCAAATAATCATCAACATGGTGTTTTGACATCATCAAAAGGGGGGAGATTGAAGCCTCTAGCGAGTTATTTTGATGATGCTGGTTTTTGAGTTTATCAATTTTGTGTTTTAGTCTAGCATGTTGATTATTTGATAGTTGTATCTTAGAAGTTGTTAAAGCACCCAAGCTTACGTGTGTCTCAAGAAAATTGCATTTCATCACAAATCACCTGTCAAAACTTATGTTTCTTCTGCATGAATCAATTCACATATGCTTGAATCGATTCAAAAAAGTTTCTAATTATGTATGAATCGATTCGTGGATTTTTGAATCGATTCACCTTGAGTCATCTCAAAAATTCAGAGAGTCGTATCATAAAATGTCTCTGATTTTCCCATAATCGATTCAAACTATTTTGAATAGTATCAATCTTCATCCTGGGCAGTTTGAATCGATTCAAATCTCTTTCTATATGCATCAATCTTCATAACATTCTTCTTCCATGTTTTGTCATTTAGTGGTTTGAATCGATTCATTTATTTAGTGAATCGATTCATGATGTTGTTTTGATTCAGAATTTTGTACTTCCCCTCCTTTACTATATAAACTCTCCTCCCCACAACTCCCAAATTATTGAATCATTTGCATCTATCCTCTATAGGTCTCAAAAATTCTTTGTCTATAAATTCTTCAAGATTAAACACTTTTTTATAGAATCACTTTGAACATTGAGTCGCATTGATTTTCTAGGGTGCTAGTAGGGATTGAAAGTTGGTTCTTTCAAGGAGATTAGCTGGGCTTAATCAAGGCTCCAAAGTGAAGTGAATAATCTCATTCCACCTCCAAAGGTCTTGGGGGTCTTTCTAACTGTTCTTGAAGTCGAAGGGGATTCATTTACCGGACGTAGCATTGAAGACTTGAGTGAACAATTCAAAGGTGCGCACGGGTTATCAAGGATTCGAAGATTCAAGGAGCACTAAATTCAAAGGTTATTTGAAGTTTGGGGGAGTGTTTGCATAGGGGTTGAAGAATTATGCTTAATTTCAAGGAACTCTTGAAAACACATTTGTATTTTTTTTTGAACAAAAAACACATTTGTATTCAGCATTGTTACTTAAGGGGTGCCCTTTGTGAAGGTGTACTTCATCAAGAAGAGTAGAAGTAGATCTAACGAGGACGAGAAAGAGTGAACTACTATAAAAATATCGGTGTGATCTTTCCTCCCTATCCTCTTTACTTTTCATTATTACATATGATTAATTGAATAATTGTTAGGATAATTGTTTATGTTGATCTAAGTTGCTTTTCATCAAAAGCTAATCTAATTCATTGAATTAGGTTTTAATAATTTATTTAGATCACACTACAAGAAAATATCAGATTTGCTACCATGATTGTGCTAGGCAATGTAAATGGTAGTAAATATCTATAATAATTAACTACCGTTTGACTGAAATTAGTTATTTATTTATTTTTTATTTTGAATGGAGTGAAAATTAGTTTTATTTTTATTTTTTTTATGTAAAACACAATTGTATTTTTCTCTCTCTAACTCAATCGTATTTTACAGTGAAATCGTATTTTTCTCTCTCTGAACTCTCTCATTTCCGATCTCACCCTCTCTGAACTCTCTCATTTCTGATCTCACCCTCTCCCTTGCCGTCGGCTCCTCCCTCGCCGTCGCCGTCAGCTCCTCCCTCGTCGTCGCCCATGCACACACCGATCTCCACCGCCTCTCCGATCTACCACGCACCGATGCTCAATCCGGTGAAGAACCTCAAAATTCTCGTTGACGCATCTGACGAGTTTGTCAAAACTTTATGTTTTTGATTAACGAAATTTTCTCTCTCTCCAATACAAGCAATTTTCGGATCTGTGTATCTCTGGTAAGAACCCTAATTTTTGTAATTTCACCTCAATTTAATTTTCTAGGTCAATTTCTTCGAATCATTCACGTTTAACTTAGCTTGTAGTTAAAATGATTTGAATTAGGATAAATTTCTTTGAATTGCATTGAAAGTGTGTTTGTGTAAATGAAATATTCACTGAAATCCATGAATAATCACGTTTGGTTCAACTTCAATTCATTCCTATGGAACCTAGAACCTTGTTTTGGTATTATTCAATGTTGAAATTCCCTTTGGAGCATGTGTGAGTTGTCATTATGCTGCATCAAACTTTAGAGAACTACTAGGTTAGGGTTTGTTTGGATAAGTAGCTTATTTGGAGCTTATAGGACAAACACTTCTCATGATGAGCGCTTATGTATAAGGTAGTTTTATAGGAAATGATAAAATAAAGTTCAATTGTTTTTTCTATATGCTATAAGTGATTTTCAGAAGTCATCTTAGGGAACTTACGAAAATAAGCTGAAAATAGCTTATGATAAAATAAAGTTCAATTATTTGAAATGTTGTTTATTAATGATATACTTTGTTTTTGTTCAATAAGAATTGTGATGCTGAAAGGAACATTGTGATTTTCTTATTTTATTAGTGTACTAGTTGTGGAAAATTGTTTTGGGATTTGAGGTTGTCAAATTCGGGTGTTTAGAATGCAATCAGGATCTGAGGATCTTAGTACCCCTAAGATGGAATCGGAAGGTGGAGCAAGTTCAAAGACTAACCGTAGTGGAAATTTAAGCAGTAAAGATATGATTTTCAGAGCTGAAAGAATTGATCTGAAGAACTTGGATGCTGATCTAGAAAGGCACATTAGCAAAAATTTTTCTAGAAGTATTGAGGCAAGTAGGCCTAAAGAAGAGTGGGAGATTGATTTGGCTAAATTGGAAATACGATATGTTGTTGCAAATGGGGCTATGGCACTGTCTACAGGGGAACTTATGACAACCAAGATGTTGTTGGTACGTGTACTTTAACTATTTGCATTCGTATCCTGGTTGCTTGTTTTTGTGTTTAAAACATATGACAAATAAAAGTATGTTGTTCAATGTAATTAGATAGTATAAGGTATCATATTCTCTCTAGGTTTCTTCTTTCAGCCTCGAATCTAGGTTTGAAATTGTGATTGTTGTCGCGGTTATGTTACAATCCTATTCAATGTGATTAGATATTATAAGCTATTGTATTCTCTCAAGGTTTGCTCTTTCAGCATCGAATCTAGGATTTAAATTGTGATCGTTGTCGCAGTAATGTTACAATTGCAATCATTAATATTGCAAATACTGACAAATAAATGCGGCCAATGCGACGATAATTGCAGTTGTAAAGGCCTATAAAATCTTTACATTGCGGCTTTGGGTTGCAATTTAAAGCTACAATGCAAGTTAAATTTCCTATTTAGTTACACTGTTTGCATAAAAAACTCAAGTCATAGTCTTACTCTTGAATTTCTTTTGTTTTTAGATTTCTCTCTGAATTGTTATGTTTAATTTTCTAGTGATAGTGTTGGACTGGGGTGAGGATGGTGTTGCCATCAACATCTTGTTCTAAACTTTGTTGTGTGACAAGAATAGCTACTCCATTTATGTGTTCAGAATGATCATATTTTTTCTAGTGCAAATGACTTTTGATATGGTTTAGCAAGTTAACCATTAAAGCCGAATATCTAGATTATTCATATCAACCTTAGCAACTTTGTCTTCTGATAAGAAATGAGTCGAAAGTTATATTAAAGTCTTGTCAATCTTGATGGACTACAATGAGTAGTTTATTGTGTCTGTTAGATTGATTGATTGATTTTTTCTTTTCAGGGTAGGGTTGATATCATTACCGTAATATTTGGAAAATTGATTGGATGCAGTCGGAGGAGCTACAAACCCCAGAGAAGTAGTTCATGAAGTTTCTAAGCTATTTATGTCCCTGCACTACTTATGGCCCTGAATTTTGTATAGTTTGCCGTAGGTTCCTTTGCAGGAAATTAAGGTATGGTTCCTTTAAATTAGCTTATTATGACAAAAAGAAAAATATATCAGATTTTGGTTCCTTTAAATTTAATGTGGGTTGTTTTTGGAAACTAAGGTATGGTTTTAGAAATTAAGCCTGCAATTAATGTTGAAATTTAATTACAATGTAGGCCACAAGGATTGAACTAGTAAGTGTTGTCCATAAACAAATTGGTGAAGAAAGAATAACTAAAAGGACAGAACTTGATTGTCAGTTTTAACTTGCTAATTATTTGGTTATCTTATCTGCCAAGTAGAACGATGTCAACCCTCATTCATAGTTTTGTCTTGTGTAAAAATTCTTGTTGGATTGAGAGGTGTGATTATTGAGAGGTTTCTGAATATATAGTTGATTTTCCAATTTCTTATATTTCATTTTCAATTTTTCCGCTTATTTACAACTACGTTTGATTTCATCTATGAATGTGTTGTTCCTAGCTTGTGAAAATTCGAGAATCACTGATTCTACTACTATGAGAAAGCTGATACTTATCTTAATTTTGGTATGTACTGATACATATAATGGTTAGTGAAGTGTAGGTTATAGTAAACCACTAGAAACAAGTATGAATGCCCGTTTTTTATTATTGGATTGACTGGAGTATTTGTTCATAGTTTTATTGGATTGATTATCAGGAAAGTAAACTATGGACAAGTTTTATTGGATTGATTATCAGGAAACTTTTAGTTCTGATGTTTGAAGTAGTAATTAATGGTAAATTTCTGGTGGCTGGATTCCTTGTTAAGTATTTAAGAGTTAAAGAGGGATGCACTGTCAAGGTAAAACTAATTTACACTAACATAACTCACTACTTCGCCACTTTATTCAATCAACTTTGAAGTACATTAATAAAAGTAGGAGGATGTTGCAAAATAGTAGGCTGTTATTTGATGTCAGTGTAAAATTGTATTACGTTGCTTGACAGACAGTGTATGTTCTTTAAGAGAGACGAAATTTACTTTTTATTATTTACAGAAGAGAAGAAAGTAAAAAACTTACAGCAATGGCAACACGGGTGGCAGCAAGATTTGCATCTAGAAGGTTGTTTAGCAACGGCTCTAGGAAAGTTGTTGGTGAGGAGGAAAAAGCTGTGGAAAATGCTTACTTCAAGGTAACCTCAAAGCATGCTTTGGTTTATTCTTGCTTCGTGTTTAGTTTTTTATTTTCGTGATTGCTATCGGTTGAAGGTTTTGGTATAATGGAGTGCCTTCAGAGCCTTTTTTTGTGTTCGTATACCATTGCATGTTCCGGATTCTCTTTGTCATTCTAATGGTTAAAAAAGTGCATATGGAGTATGAACTGAGCTGTATGTATGATCTCTAGTATTATGAATTTTTAATGCAGTCAGTGTAAATTTCAAAATCCTTCTAAAACATTTTTAAAATCTTTGTTGAAAATTGATACTGTTGCTTCTGCAAATATTGCAAATAACAATATTTTTTAAAAAGGAAATGTGATGGTCTGTTATTTTAGCATACACCACTCTGCATCCTCTGCGCATGTTTAGGAGATATTAAAATCATACTTCCTTTTTGATGCAGTTAAATTTTTTATTTATTTAAAACGATTTCGTTTTGGCTATGGCTAATATACTGGAATTGTGTAAATAGTGTTGTTGTCTTCATTGCAGTCCTCCCCTAGTTTCCTAATTGCGGCCTTCGGGTTGCCTTCATTGGGTTGGGTTTGAAGGGGTGGATTTAGTCTCACATTACTTGTAGATATGGCATGTGCAATGTTTATAAAGAATGGGCAACCCTCACCTTACAAGCTGGTTTTGTAGGGCTGTGTTAGGCCCAACCACAAGTTCTAAGAAATAGCTTTAGCCAAAGTATTAGGGTCATAAGTGTTGCCTTGGGTTCTTCTAATTGCTAACAAAAGGAAACAATAATTATTTGTTCACTTTCATGTCTGTTAGTTTGTTAGTTCACGACCTGCCTAGAAAGTAGATATGAAGGTTAAAAGTATTGATTTATATCTTTTGCTAATTAACTCAAACGTTCTAGAAAAGTATTGTATTCTCTCGTTGAGCCTTTGGTTCATTAGTTTAGTTCTCCACATGTCCATATTTTGTTCTGTAAATTGAGTTGAATTAACTTTGTTATTGCAGTGGATTAGGGTTGGTATAAGTCATTTGGTTCAGTGGAAAAGAAAGAACGAGGAAAATTCGTATAAGGTTAGTGGAAATGGACCAACTGATAATGGATACTCTATTTCAAGGCACTCGCGCTGTTATTAACCATCCATATAAAGGGTACACTATCTTGGTTAGACATTAGGGTATTTGTAAGAGTTTAAATTCTGAGCATGATATACCCTTTCTTCAAATTACAGACGTTTGTACCAATATAATATCTTTTTTATATAATTTTCATCAGGTTGTTCAAATTTGCTTCTAATTCAAAACAGGTTTTTGGAGGAAAAAGGAGGACGTGAAAGTTGTGGACTACAAGAAGAGTATCCGAGAAGAAGATTTGAGTTTCAATGAAATAATAATCAATAAGGTCATCCATTTTATGCTCCTCATGTTGCTCGTTGGCTTGGTGGGACTACAGTGTCTTGGAATTAGTTGGTGATTGGTGATAATAGTATAGAACAAGAGTCTTGAGTTGTATTTTCTTTTTTTATGCAAGAATTCATTGAAATACACATGATATAATGTATTTTCTTCATTATTCAATTGGTATATGCCTAATTCATATTAGAGATTGCATGTGTTAATTGCATAGAAATTAGTGTGTAATTGCTATATATTTATTGGGATTAACGTCGAAGAATAAACAACTGAGCAGCATTTATAATATATGAATAAGTCGTAAAAGCTTGGATTTTCATTTGAAATAGCTAGGAACTTGTAGCTAGAGATTTACTATGAAACTTTTGCAACAATGTCCAAGCCATTTAGTTGCCAAACTTATACTTTTGACCGATATTTGGCTACAGATTAGTTGGGTTTTAGTTTGCCATTTTAAAATATTAGTTGCGAATTAGCTAGGAATTATTTTGCTAGATAATTTGCCGCCCAATCCATGCTACGGCCAGTATGACAGCTAAATAACAACTAAAAGGTAGCTAATTGAGTTTTGCTAGAAATTAGCTGCGAGTTAGCTACAATTTATTTTGTAGCAAATCAGTGATTTTCTTGTAGTGTCAATTGAGTGCAAATTCCATTCAATTTTTCAATTTCATACGCATTATGTTTCGGAGGAAATTGGGCGCGGGCTACAAGAAGAAGAGGAGGAGGAGGAGGAGGAGAAGAAGAAGTATGGATAGGTGTATCCACATCTCTAGGACGTACTATTGTTTCTGAATTTATTATCAAACATATGTTTTATTATTTTAGATAGGCATATTATTTCCTGCAAGACACCATGACAATAGTATCATCATATCCTGCGAAAATTTTAGCACAATATGAGGCAAGTTAATTAAGAATGTGTTTCAGTTGAGGTTTGTAATTCAACAAATACAAGAGACATGTGGATTTTCTTCTAAATAATTTCTTTGCAACGATCTACGAAAGAAATATCGCATGCACTGGTCAACCAATTTTCAATTAGAATAATAATCGGCTTTCTAATTACAATATAGTTTCATTGTTTAACGTTGTCAGCCAATTTGCTCCAAAAAAATATATGATGTCAACCAATTAAACAGACATTGTCATTGCTTAAAATTTGTGAAGTTCTCTTCAAAATAAAAATAAAGGTCAACAATATTGATTTATAATTTGTTTAATAGGTCTTTACCCCTGTAATATAGATTATTTCCGGTTTTTCCCCTGTAAATTTATTTTTTTATTTAATCCTTTGTAAAAAAAATTTGTTTTGATTTACCCCCTGATAGGCCAAACAAAAACCAATTTTTTTTTCAAGAAATTTTCGTTTTTGTTTGGCCTATTAGGGGTAAATCAAAACAATTTTTTTTTACAGGGGGTAAATAAAAAAAAATTACATGGGAGAAAACCGAAAAATGACCTATATTACAGGGGGTAAAGACCTATTAACCCTTTATAATTTCAAACTAAATTCAAAATCATCATTGTAATATCAACTTCCTCCTTGATTATAGCCCATATGATATGACAATTACGCCTAACCCTAAACTTCATTATAGGACGATATAACTAAAGGCTATATAAACTTCGGTTGTTATAAAGGACATTAGAATTTAGATTAGTGACGTCATGTCAATATCAACTACTTTAAAAATCAATTTCACCATTCTATTTTTACGCTTTCAACATAAAAAACAGTTTACGCAACTAATATATGGCAATGTTAAAGTCTAAGACAGGCTTCAAAACGTGTTCTCTCCAAAGTTACTCTTACTAGGCATTACCTCTAATCAAGGCGTTAGTATACTTTAGTATTAGGTAGGGCTTAGTTATCCAAATGAACCCATGCCTCTTGGGAATGCTTTCTTATGGGAAAAGTTACAAAAGGGAAAATATCAATTTCATTCAAAATTATGCGCATTACCATGTTCAATCCTCCATATGTTTGGTACCTTATCTTGTTTATTTACTAAAATAAGATAAATTTTGTCTAGATAAACGACTTGAATTATTAAAGCAAAATACATAAACGGTTGTTCCTCTACTTGACTTGCTTCCAATATCCAAGGGATGGGTCATGGGAGATACCCCATTTAATGATATGCAAAAAAAAATGTGGTTTTTTTTAACTTCAAATTTAGAAAGACGTTGTTCACACTTCACTCAATGCTGGAAAACACCAGTAATTTACCTATAGAACCTCATCAGCAGTTAACTGCTGATGAATTTTTAACCGGCGGCACTTAACTGCCGATAGACATTTACGTCTTTTACTGGTGTTTTTCAGCCAAACCTAAAGTGTCAACAGTAATCTTCTCAAATTTATCTACAAGGTCCTCTGAATCTGAACCAAGCAATTGGGCTTATGTACGTGATCAACTATGGATTATACTTGTGAAATGCTAATTAAAAATTTAAATAACTTTTTTTGCTACAGGAAAAACGGTTATGGCTAATTTAGGCGTGACACTTCGATTTATCTTCCATTCTTTAGATGTTCAATATAAGGAAAGCACAAAAGACAAAATAGCCCTTCAGGTTTTTCATGCTATAGTTAAATTAACCAAGCCAGGCCCATGATTCTTTCTTTCCGAGTTCCAAAATATAGTAAATATTGACCCTATGCTTGGGGGAGCATTCTTTAATAAAGCTTTCAGTTTCTTGTGACTATCATATTGACTTGGATTGAACAACTATCCGTTGGGGCTACTTTAAATGATTATATAACCTATCTAATATCAAATCGAAAAATCTCTTATATTCAAGTCTCCGGAATACTCATGTCTCTGTGGACATTGATTGCATCTGCACTGGATCGAACTGAACGAAACAAGAAAAACAAATAACGCCGCACAAAAACGACGAACAAACCAACGTCGCACTAAGACGACGAAATCACAAAATAAAAAAACAAAATAGAAGTGAAAATCACTTATTTTAAATGAAAGGGAAAGAGAAAATGAGTTAGAGGGTGATTTTGGGTCAAAAATTGACCATAAATCACCCATCTTTGGTGGATGAAAGAAAAGAAACTAGGTTTTGGTGATGGCTCACAAGAGAGAAAGGAAAAAGAGAGAAAGATTTGAAATTTTTATGTAGTAATTCTGTTTTTTTATAATTATTGGTGACAAATATTTGTCTCGTGTTTTTTATACTTAATCAGTGAAAAAAATTGTTTCGTGTAAGAATTGTACACTTCAACAGCTTTGTAAGTGAGTTGTTTATAGAAGAAAAAAAAACTAATTTTCACGAATTATTTAGTCACAAACATTTGTTCCGAGTATGATTTAATATAAATCATAATTACTCTCATTTATATTTTGAATATTAAAAAAAATTAATTTAACTAATTGATCAATGACAAACAAACATGGTCACGGGTATAATTTTACGCTCCAATGAACTCTTCAATAAATAAAGAAACCACGTTAAAGTTTATGTTGACAATATTAAATGAGCATTATTTTCAATATATTTTCTTGTGTGTTATAGTTATTTTGATTTTTACTTTGACAATATTAAACAAAATACTAATTTTAACTAATTCTTTAGTCACAAGTTTAACTAACTCTTCTCTAAAAAAAAAAAAAAGTTTAACTAATTCTCCCGTGTATGAACATTGAAAAACAAACATTTGTCCTATATATGAGTTATGTGTCAAAGACTTCTTTAGTGATATGCTTCCGAAAAATAAACATTAAGAAATTGAAGTGTAATATATTTTAATGCTAATGTATTATTGTTGGTCTCATTTTTACGTTGACAATATTAAAAAGATGCTAATGTAAATTAGTTATTTGGTCACAAATTAACATTTATTCTATATGTATGGTTTTCAAAATAAACTATAATTAGTATATTATAAATTTTTTTATTCAGAAGATATAAAAAAATATACTAAATTTAGTGACTCACAACCATTTGTTTTGTGTATGAATTGCATGTGCCAACAACTTACTTAATGACTCATTTACAAGAAAACAACTTGAATTGAAGTGTGAAAAATTATACTCGTTTTTGTTTAGTGTATTATTGTTATTCTCTTTTTGTTTAGGATATATAAAAAAAGTTAAAATGAACTAATCTATGAAGCTTAGATACTTCAAAATGGGTGGCATACCGTATTTCCTGCGTATCCTGCACCGATATCTGTCTGATACTTTCCGATACGTATCGGAAGAGTATCAGATCATTAAATTTTATTTTATTTTAAAATAATTATGTGATACTTCCCAATGCGTATCGGAAGAGTATCGGATAATATAAATTTTATTTTTTTATATTAGTTTGATTTCTGTTTTTTTCTTTAAAAAGTAACAAAAAAACATTATATTACTAGAGCACTAACAATGTTCCTTTTGGATATAGTATAACAATGATGGTGCTCTTTTTGGAATATATTGTATATGTAATTGACTAATCATCACTCTCTTAATCGTCAATATTACTTATATTTATGTTGATATGCTACGAGTCTATGACTTGTTTCTTGTGTTTGTTAATATATTTGCATATTAATAAAAATTGTTATAATTATATTATACGTTTAATTATATAATTTTTTTTATTAACGTATCCCGACCGTATCGTATCTTGATTTTTAAAATTTCGATGTATCGATATCGTATCTGTATCGTATCTTGTATCCGGGCTTCATAGGAACTAATTAATTAATGATAAACAATTATCATGCGTACGAATTGTATGCTCCAATAACACTTTTTAGTCATTTAGAGAAAAACAACGTGAAAATAATAAAGTGTGCAAAAATTATAATTGGGGTATTCTATATAATTGTTCTCTTTTTTGTGTTAAAGAATACTTTTTTTTTACTATAAAAAATGATTGATTTGATAGAGTATGTTAAGTAAAAACAAAAATTAAACATTGCTAAAAATGAAATAAGGATGAATTTGCGAACAAACTCACAAGATCAAAGTTAATAGCATAAAACGGAAAAATATTTACAAATAATTGGACAAATTCAAAGTGACAATAAAAACCATGCCTCCAAATTTGCAAAGTTGATGATCTATCATTGGGGTTCAATCAATAATTGGTCAAAGTTGATATGTCAATTTGAACCAAACGAACACCGCAATGAGATGGAAAATCAGATGAAAACCACACCAAGACAAGTTATCAAACAACGCGGCACCGAGACGATGAAGTCTCACCAAAAAAAACGAAAGAAGAATTCGATCTATAACCAATTATTTAGATGAAAAGAGGAGCAAAAGATGTAAAAGGGTGATTTTGGATCAAAATTAGCCAAAAACACCCTTTTTGATGTTAGAAGAAAAAGATAAACATAAAAGAAGGTAGTGCTAGTATCTCTATAGACAATTAGTGGTTTTAAGTTTTGACTCAGGGGTTATACTCAAAATGCAATATCAAGAGGACGGTAAGAAAAATTAGTACTATGATGATGAGAAGGGATGGTGGTACTATGATCGTGTATGTGTTCCTGAAAAGACACCTTCGAAACAGGTTAGGGTTGTATATGAGGATTGGCTTAAGGAGACAACTGAACATCTTGGAGATGATATATATGGTTATGAAAGATGCTTCATACACTAAAGACGAGAAGGATGATTCTGATTATGTTTGTTCTACTTGACATATCATTATGTTTTTGTTTACAATTTGCTTGGTTATCCACATTTATGTTGTTTTTTATTGTTGATTTTACGGTATTCGTTGTGATTTATGAAGGTTGCCTCTATCTTTTATTTAAGTAGTTAGATCCTACGAAGTAAGGACACCTCTAAGATTAAGCGTGTCCCGATGTCCGACACCTGTACGACACGTGTCGAACCAATGTCCTAAATAATTGATTTTTTTCTTTACTTCGACACTCCTACTATCAGTGTCCGACACCTATATAACACTCATACGAGCCATGTCGGACAACTCAGACAAATATCTAAAATAATTTTTTTTTTCTCACTTGCTTCCGCACACTATAGATACAAGAGTTACATATGCTTTGAGAAATGTTGAACAAATTAGTGGTTATAGACATTATAGTTGATTATATCGTTTTTAGCTTTTTTGATAGTAGATGAATAAATAAAGGTCAAATACTAACGACATAAATTGCTCAAGTTAAATGTTTATATATGTAATTTCATTTTCATTTTCATTTTAGACCGTCTTTAAATAAATTAACATATATGTAACGGTGTTGGTGTCCTATATTTTTTCCATTAGTGGTGTCGACGTGTCAGGTGTCCGTGTCGGAGTGCATGCTTCATAGGTTAGATCTTCCTAGGTTATGTTTTGAGTAATTGAAGGTGAGAAAAACACAAGAAGGGGGGGTTGAATTGTGTTCTCAAAAACTTTTTCGTTCCTTACGTTGAAGAACTGTTCTCAGGTTCAGAGTCTGAAGTAATTCAGAGTCTGAGTGAGTTCA
>Ga0228711_1006441_pt1 | contig 17428 bp, 12 predicted proteins | sample MedpolnodulmetaG_2_FD_177996 | JGI IMG/M metagenome (GOLD analysis project Ga0228711, IMG submission 177996) | Root nodule microbial communities from Medicago polymorpha collected in Santa Monica, California, United States - brown nodules | ecosystem: Host-associated > Plants > Roots > Nodule...
TGAGTTTCGTGACATAAGAAATTTGAGGTCTAAATTCATGAAATGACATGGTTTCCACTACTTTATATTTAAGACTTGGGTCTTCTCTGGTACTGGTGGTAAAATTGGGGAAAGAAGTAAAGGGAGTTTCTGAATCTGAAGCTGAATTGGGGAATGAAGCTGAATTTGTTTATGTTATTTTCTGGAAATTTTGTTGAATGAAAGCCATATGTATGTCTTTCTTTATACCCATTCGTTCAGAATATAGAAGGCCAAGAACCACTTTTCCGACGCGACGGTGAACTCTGGCGCAGTGCCTCCTACAAAGTTGCTTAGATTTCGAAATAAACATAGGGCTTTTGTTGCAGACATTACAAGGGATGAGATGATGGTTTTAGTTTTTTCATTGGAAGCACATGGTGGCCGGAAAACATGAGAAAAGGAGGTGGTTTGGAATTTTCAACATCTCCAATCTGAGCAATAAAATAGTGGGTTTTGTAGAGAAAAGATAAAGGAATTCAATTGTGGTGGTAGATTTGGGAAAGGAGATCGAACGGAGAAGCTACAGTTCCTCAAAATTGGCGGTGGTGGTGGTTTGGGGAAGAAGAAGAAGAAGAAGCGTGTTGTGTTATTGTGTTGATCCAGAAAGAGAGATGAAATAATGAGAAATAGAGTTAGATGTGGTTGATTCACAATAAGATACAGTAGACATGCATGATCTAACGATTATTTTTTAATAAAAAAGATCAAACGGATTATATTAAAATAATTAATAGATCTATGGTGGACCACTTTTAAGGTTGGTTTACCATAGACATTTGATGTTAAACTTAACGGTCAGTGATTTATTTGACAGACGGAGGGCAAATTAAGGGACCAAAACATGAGTTTTATTAGTTATGGGACCAAAATGAAAACTTGAAATTAATTGAGGGACCAAATGACCTATTAAGCCTTCATTTAATGATGTATGTGGTCCATATTAGAAACCACATACATTATTAAATGAATGAAACCTAAAAAGTAAATTTTGCTTATATTTAAAAACGGAGAGAGTACGTCACACTGTGGTCTCATCGAAAAAAGGAAAATGTTTGTGTGACTCATTACTCATTTAGAAAGGAACTTGCAATATACAAAAGTCGGATTTGAACTTAGAATTTCTCACTTGTTCATTTTACTAAATGAAATTTTGGCCATTAAGTTTGACTAAAAAACCTAATGTTTTATAAACACGCATACATCCCATTGATCAATTGATGTTTAACTTACCACTTGAGAAAGAGAGCAGAGCATTTAGATGAGATGACACGTGTCTCTTCTAGCTTAACTAAAGTTCTTTGGGCATGCAACAACTTTAAAACTCTTGGAAGATCTTGCCGCCCATTTGAGTACCACAATGCTCGAGGGATCAGTCTTCACAGTTGCGGTCAAAGGATGTCCAATTTACACCCAAAAAAAGTATATAGAAATTTGTGCTTTCCAAATATAAGAGTTTTATCAAAAAAAATAAAAAATAAAAAATTGTCACACTATGGTGAAATGAAGATATCTTGTTTTTGTCCTTGCTTTATTTTTGGGAAAAACAAAATATCCACCACTAATTGGGAATTTGCTTTTTCAGTTCAATAGTCTCACTCACTCCTCCATGCACGGGGACCAAATTATAAAAAGTATTCTTTTTCTTTTTTAATTAAAAAAGAAAGAGAGAGCAAATTGAAAATAAAAAACCTAGGTGAAGAGAAAACATAGGTTGCTGCTAACACTGGTTTGGTTTTTTTTCTCTCAGACATATCTCTGTGTAACGTTGTTCTCAACTTCATCGAGAAGAAAGAAACATATTAATGGCAACAAAAGCTTTGGCCTTCACCCTCTCTCTCAATGACCTCTTTGGTTCCAAGGCGCCGCCACACACCTCTGCAAAAGTTTCTGTCTTCTCTGTCAGATGTTCTTCTGGTATTATTTTATTATGTGTTTTTTATTTTTTATATTATTTGCTGGTAATTAACCCATGAAAAATGTTGTCTTTTTTGATTCGATGTTGTTGGGTTTTAATTTGATTACTCATAGCTTAAACAAAAGAATGCATGAATGTATAGGTAATGGTGAAAGGCCATGGAAAAATTCAGATGCTAGACTTGTGCTGGAAGATGGTTCAATTTGGAAAGCTAAATCATTTGGTGCTTCAGGAACTCAAGTTGGTGAAGTTGTTTTCAATACATCATTGACTGGGTGAGCAAAATTATAAATCTTGTGATATTCTTTTGTTGTTTTATGGCTAGATTTCAACCTAATTGAGTTTCTGTTTCATTTGTTATGTGTGTGTTTCATTCCTCAGGTATCAAGAAATTTTAACTGATCCTAGTTATGCTGGCCAGTTTGTGCTGATGACAAATCCACATATTGGGAACACTGGCATAAATTTTGGTTTGTATCTATCTATTTATTTATATACTAATTATAATCACTTGAATCCTTGTGCTTAGAGTCCATTTTAAAAACCATCTTTTGATTCATTGTCTGTCAGATGATGAGGAATCAGCACAGTGCTTCCTTTCTGGTCTAGTAATTAGAAGTTTGAGTATCAGGTTCTGTTCTTGTGCTTTGCAAATATTTTCCGTTGATTGAGCTTTACTTACTTTTGTCCATACTTACTCTTTGTCTCTTTGCAATGGATATTATTCAGTACCTCAAACTGGAGATGTGTAAAAGATTTGGGCAATTACTTAAATGAAAGGAATGTCATGGGAATTTGTAAGTAATATGTGAAGAGTTGTTATGACAAGAACGTTACATGTAAACTCTGGGTTTTTCTTTTGACTTTGATGGTACTTTGTGATGCAACAGATGATGTTGATACACGTGCAATCACACGTAGATTACGGGAAGATGGCAGCCTTATTGGTGTTTTGAGCACCGACAATTCCAAAACAGACGAGGAATTACTTCAGATGTCTAAATCATGGAATATTGTTGGTAAGGATGACTATTGGAGGAGATTAAACAAATGCTTTTAAAAAGTGGAATTCAGTTTTGTTAAACTGTGGCACTATAGCGTAGAGGAACTTTTACAAACTATTATTGTTCAACCATACGTGATTTAGTTCAAACTACATGGTGTTGACAAATAGCGACTATATAGCTGTAGCGCGAAATTTGAACAAACATATATTTTCTGCAATCTGTGATTGACAACTCTGCTGGAATTACATGGCTTATGTTTCTTATTTGCAGGTATTGATCTAATTAGTGGAGTATCGTGCAAGTCTCCATATGAATGGATTGATAGAACAAAGGAAGAATGGGAGTTTAGCTCGAGTGAAGGGTCTAGAGATACTTTCCATGTAAGTTTATACTGTAGGCTATTGGTCCTGACTCCCTTTTGTTGAATTTTGGATAATAAAATTATGTTTCGTACTGATGAATGAACTTTTAGGTAGTTGCATACGATTTTGGAATCAAGCATAATATACTTAGGCGTCTAGCATCATATGGCTGTAAAATCACTGTTGTGCCATCTACATGGCCAGCATCCGAAACTTTGAAGTTAAACCCAGATGGTGTACTTTTCAGCAATGGTCCTGGAGATCCTTCTGCTGTTCCTTATGCTGTTGAAACAGTGAAAAATATCATTGGAAAGGTGCCTGTTTTTGGAATTTGCATGGGACATCAATTGCTAGGCCAGGCTTTAGGAGGTACAACCTACAAGATGAAATTTGGTCACCATGGAGGAAATCATCCTGTTCGTAACCTTCGAACTGGCCGTGTTGAAATTAGTTCTCAGGTATGGAAAACAATTCTTTTCTGTACTTATTTATTATTATTCCGCCGTAATCATAGTAATTACTTAAATCCATTTGAAGTCATTGGGTCTGATGGGGGAGGGAAAAAAACATCTATTGTAGACTTGTAGTAACCAAAAATCAATATCCCCAACTTGAATCTCAAATCCCTAAATCTCATATCCCTAAATGTCATCCCTAAATCCCTTAAATTGAAAATATCAAATCCCTAATTTACTATCTTATTGGACAATATTAATATACCAATTTTTTTGTTTTTGGTCAAAATATAGCGTTCTTTTATTTAAAATTAAAAAATAGACTTGTAGTCTTGTAGACCTATATTTTTTGCCTCATAAATAGAATCAGAACCTGGCCCCTTGTCTTGAGAAGAAAAAAATTCTAAACCAGAACTCACTATGATAGTGCCTCATGGCAATTAAACATTGCAAATGGTTATGGGTACCCTCAGTTCTGTTATGCCTCCATTGTATCAACTCTTGGACATTATTAGACCATTAGCCTTGTGATGACGCAGAAATCAGCATAGAATTTTGTAGCAGCAAACATGTTGAAGTGCAAGTTTCATGTGCAGACCTATATTTGTTGTTCGTCTAAATGTTCCATGTCATTACATTTTATCAAGAAAAGTGATTTCATGTCATGTACTGTTCTTTGTGTCATGGTCTTTGGATATATTAATCGATTCATATAAATTGGCAGAACCACAACTATGCAGTTGACCCTGCCACACTGCCTGAAGGAGTAGAAGTTACTCATATCAATCTCAATGACAGTAGTTGCGCCGGTCTTGCTTTCCCTGCTCAAAAGATTGTGTCTCTTCAGTACCACCCTGAAGCTTCTCCCGGACCTCATGATTCTGACAACGGTGAGCGACTTTTGCACTGTTTATCAAAAAAGTTTGGTGTGATAATAAATTTAACTGTTTCGCCTTCACAATCTTTAAAAAAATTATATTCAAGAGAAGGATTGTGTGATACTTTTGCATTGGATCCAATTTGCTTTTACAATTTCGTGCATTGACTTGAATTTGGATTTGACCAATAATAACCACTATTGTGATTGTTGATAATGCAGCTTTTCGGGAGTTTATAGAGCTAATGAAGCATGGGAAAAACCAAACACCGAATGAAAACCTACACCAACTACAATCAGTGTAATAATCATTAAAGTGAGCTGCTATCCCACCGGGCTAGAAGAATAAATTATTAAAGTATGTGATAAAAGCTCAGGTTCTTAGTAGTTTCTATCTATGGTTTGTAGATGAATAAGGACTTCCTTGGGGTTGATCAAGATTTTCTTGTGTCTATCTTCTTTTTGTACAAGGGCTAGCAGCCGATTGTCATAGGGTCGTAGCCTTCATTGAAGAAGGTTAATGTACTCAATGTAGCACCGAGAAGAGAACTGTGTTTTTAGCTTAGCTATTTTCTTATAATTTATATTTATAATAGAGTACTAGACCTTTGCTTTATTTGCGCTATTTCGATGAAGAAATTGTGCAATAAACATTTTTTACTTGAATGAAATTTCTGTTATGGAAGAAGGAAGGTTTAATTTTATGCATATGAGAACTAAACTTGATGCCTACATAACACATGCAATTTGCAATTGCGCATCATTGATGCATCCCTTTAGCTGGTGGTGGTAGAAGATGCAAATGGTCACAACTTTCTTGCAATTGTGGGGGTTGGATGGGGCCGTGCAGCATGTAGTTGAAAGGGGAAGTAGCCTATGGTGTGCAAAATGATGGTGCCGGCTGTCATAAGGTTATTTCGTTAGCTGTGTATTTTTTAAATCAGACTCATTGATGCACCTAAAGAAGTTATTATTATTAATAAAAAATAAAGAGAGAAATATGAAAAATGTCAGAAGTGGGATTTGAACCCACGCCCTCTCTCGAAGACCAGAACTTGAGTCTGGCGCCTTAGACCACTCGGCCATCCTGACTTCTTGATGATGATGATTTCGATTGTACTATGTTACTTGTTATCACTATAATAAAAACGAATTAAATAAATAAATAAATAAATATTGATTGTAACATGACTTGCTTTAGTGGATGCACCTATTCATTGGTGAACAAATCAATAGTTGATGATAAACTTATAACACATGCATAACAAATAATTGGTTGGAACATCAACTTTTGACTTTTTTTTCTTCTTCTTTCTTTCATCATTTTATTTGTTAATTGTAGCTCGTTTTATGGAAATCAAATCTATATTTTTTTAATTATCTAAATTAGAAAATTTTGGAAATGAAAAAGAAACCCCTTCTACCATCTTTGGAACCCGGGGGGTCATTACGAGGACGACAAGCATCATGAGCTCCTTTGGCTTGCTGGAGGTACAAGACACGAGCTTCATTAACTCCGAAGCAAAGTGCACGACCATTCCAAGAGAATGAAAAACAATGTCTCAACAAAAACTTGTAGCAAGTACACAACTTGAAAATGCAAGTGTATGGTAATTAAGGACCCACAATTTACAAATATATAAGTTTCTAACATCCCTCAAAATGGTCTATCATTACGTAGCTCTTTAAGAGGTGATGATGTTATATGTTAAGTGACACCGCAACTTGTTTAAATTGATGTCCTGTTGTACAAAATCCAAAATGCAAGTTAAATACGTGTAGACTCCTCTTCAGAGCTAATTGGTTTAGGGTTTTGGCGACATATGACTAATATGCATAAAAAATTAAATTGATAACCGTTATTAATTTACATGATTTTGTGTGACTTGACATCAACTGGACAAATAACATTATCATTTTTTTTAAAAGGACAATAGTGTCACTTAACATAACACATTATCGTCTCTAATAGACTTACTTGACGGTAATTTGAATAACAATAATATTATGTTGACACCATTTTTTCCCTACTCTCATTATACACCCCATGTGAAATGACATTTTAGTAATTTTACCCCATATAAAAGAGAGTGTGCATTAGGTGGAGTGGTAAAGGCCACAAGACTACGTATTGTGTAGTGGTAGAAGATGCGTGTGTTACCTATGGTTATCAAGGTATCACCAATCTTTGAGTAATTTGATATTCATAAAGTTGAAACCTCAAATTTTTAGACACTTACAATTCCACGATCCAAAATTGTGGTTTACTCTTAATGATGTGCTTGTTTTAGGTGAAAAAGAAAAGAAGAAAAAGTTCACGAGAGGGAAACGATAGCTCTTCACATGTCATTTAATGGTAAGTTTCATCCCACTAGTGCACTTCAGATGTGCCTATGTTTGAAAAGTAAGTTAATTAGTAAATTCAAAATGTTTTATGCCTGTATTTTATTGTTGTTTGGATTATTTGATATACAAGTTCAAATGAACTATTTCAATTACTTTTCCTTTAAGTACTTCTATTCAATTGCCGATCTTACTTGCTGAGATAAAGTTTTTTCATTGAAAGTAGCTTAGTTCATTTCAGTAATAATAATATAAAACAAATAGATACATCAATGAATAAACGCAAACTAGTTAGAGATGTAACCGCTTTTGTTAACACATCAGCAACTTAGTTAGTTTGTGTTCTAATAAACTAAACACAAAAGTTTATAGGAAAAATAAAATAAAATTGTGGATACTGGATACGCTTGCAATCGCGTCAAGCTCTGAAATATTTTATCTTTGCTTTTAAAATTTGGTGACCACCATTTTGATATGTTGGATAATTAAGTATAGATTCGTGTTATTCACGATGATGCTTGATATGTTTGTTCGCATCAAATACATCGCTGTTTTTTGGGCAAATATCCTTGAACTAAAAAACTCCATATAACATATAGTTATTTGAATTGAATAAATATCACATTTGCTTCAATTTTTTTATCAGTATTTGACCCCGAAAATAAATTATTTAATCAATTTATTGATTATTTTTTATTTAGGCAGTTAATGTAATTTAAACAACTGAATAAAAGTACATACAACAACAACCAACCGCATACAAGGTATGTGCCAGTGATATTAAGGACAGCTCAGGAACAGAAGAGGATATGAAAAGCAAAAGTACCACCGAAGGTACAAAAATTCGTTTGTGCTAAAATTGTATCCCCACTCAGTTTCAACTTAACCAGAGAGGCATTATGTGTACGAATCAATGTGTTGTGCGACGGCTAAGACAATTATTCTCTCTACTTTTGGTGTGACAATGTAGAACAAATTCAGAGGAGCTTTGATTATTGGACTGTTGTTCAACACCACAGAAATCACAACACAAATGTCAAAGATATAGGTCATTGTTGTGATTTTGCAGACCTTGCCGGACAATTCTTGCGCTACTTTCATGACCCTTATGTGGAGTATTTGACAGCTGCGAAACAATAAGGTCTGGCGTTATAGTTGGCGATGCTCGATGGTCAGCTGCTCGAGTTCGAGAATCGAGAGAACGTATAGGAACTTCTTCGAGTGAGGTGGATTAAACTTCCTTTGGGTAAACGTACAAGTGAAATGTTGATGCTTCTTTTTCTACTAGTCATACTGAAGTGGGGATTGGGATATGCATAAGGGATGACTAAGGTCAAGTTGTACTTCCTCCATCCCATTTTAACCAAGCCTTTTGTTCATTTCACACATATTAAAAAAGAGTATAAGTGAAAGAGAGAGAAAATATGGTTTTGGATGTCTTATCAACTATTGGTACATTCCTCCTCATTATAAATGCAAAGTATAATATATTGAATTGACAGTGATGAAAATAGTATTATTTAAAGTTATAATTAAAAAAAAGTAATTAATATTGTATTAAAAAGTAAAATAGATCAATTTTTTTGAGATAATATTTTTTTTTAAATAGCTCACTGATTATGGAAACTGAGGGACTACTTGCTAAGACAGAATTGTTCCCCCCCTGTGTTGAGGTGGACAAAGGTATGGCCATATGGCTTCATCATGTGTGTTCAATGGGTTCAAAATTCTGACTCCTACGATTTTGGTGTCTAAGTTGCGTATAATCACAACTTCACAAGATATATATGGTCATAACTACGACCGGCATTTTCCTTAAAAAAATTAATAATTTCTCTCTTATTTCGGCTGTCTTCTCTTCGCTTTTTTTCTCTCTTTTTTTCTTTCACAATATCAGTATATCACGAAGGCATGGTAATGAAGCTCACTCGTATCTACGTGCAAGATACCTTCAACCGTTCATCTTTTTGTAGAAATCGATCAAACTGATGGATTACATTGGACAAAACATACTTGAAAAAATGATGGAAAAGGGGAAAAGCAATTAAATGAGAATAAAAAACTGGACAACGACTTCTACCTATTGTATTTTACTTTTTTTTATCAAAATATTGATATGAAAGCTTCCACCACAGCTTACTAATCTTCGTCCGGAAACACAAGGTGGTCTATGTATCTTACTATCATTATCATGCTCCATCAAAGCAACGTCTATGTAAGTAAATTAGACGAGGTTGAGTCTGTGAACGTGGAATTGAAATAGACAACGAAAAATACGTTTAGATTGTAAGTACAACAAAAAATTGCTTTTTCCCAATACTTGACACCATTCATATCATTATCAGTGGGGTTGTCTCTTCTTTGGAAGAGGTCGCAACTCACAGGTCACATAAGTTAAAACTGGGAACTAGAGATGGAATGAGCAGGAATACTTGGTTCAAAGATGGACACCAATACACAATTTTGTTAGGTGCACAATACATGGCATATCCCCCGCATTATGCTTCATTCACCGATTTTTGTGTGGTCCTTTGGACTTGTTCCAAATGCAAAGATAATATTATGCGGTTAAGTACTATCGCTACTAATTTAGTTTGGATGTGTGGGAATAATATGGTATCAAGTAATTTATAAGTTATGAAATTACTATCACTTTTTATCAAAAAGAATTTACAATCAATTCATTTATTTAGAACAAAACAAATGACCCAAGTCAAATATATCAATTAAAATTATAAAATAAATTGAATGCCATGTTTTTCCTTTCTTTCATCCAAAATTAAAATTTGAGATCGTACAACCAGGCAACCCTTTCCAGGAATAATTCGGTAGATCCATGTAAATTAGGCGTGTTAAAAAGAGTGCCCAACTAATACATTCTCTCTAATTTTAATTCCTTTAAAAATTGGCCAGTGAGAGTGTATGCATAGAAGCACTCAAATAAATTTAGCGAGCAAGTAATTCAATTGTATAGTTCAATTGAGAATTAAGTAGCGGCGCAAATTGAAGATACCGTAAAATATCTCGATACAAGCTATAGACATAAACATGACGTTCCAAAAGGAAGAAAGAAAAAAAACCTTCAAATGTAAAATCTGAAAAAAGGGCAAAAGGAAATAAAAATCAAAATAAGCATCACAATCACTCCTTGCTACAGGCAACCAACCTACAGACATCCAGTGGGCTGCCACAGAACATTTGATAGATCAATCTCAGATTATGCCCTCCAATCTCACCTCTTATCCATGTCAACATAGTTCCATAACATGACAGAGACACCAAAAAAGCAACCACAGCAAAAATAACTTACCATTATCGCATAATTTTGAACTTAGAAGCACTTCCTGTGGACAATGGATGGGCCAGACTCATCATATTCACCCTTGGATATCCACATCTGCAAAACAAAACAAAAAACAAATTTTAGAATTCGATAAAATTGACATTACATGCATTATACATGGCAAAATGTGCTAATCTGTGATAAAATAATCACCTGCTGGAAAGTACTGAGAGAAGCAAGGATTGATCCTCCAATCCAGACACTGTACTTTCTCTCCGGTGGAGCCACAACCTTAATCTTCATGCTGCTAGGAGCCAGGGCAGTGATCTCCTTGCTCATACGGTCAGCAATACCAGGGAACATAGTTGAACCACCACTAAGAACAATGTTGCCGTACAGATCCTTTCTGATATCCACATCACACTTCATGATAGAGTTGTAGGTGGTCTCATGAATTCCAGCAGCTTCCATTCCGATCATTGATGGTTGGAAAAGGACTTCTGGGCAACGGAACCTCTCAGCTCCAATTGTGATAACTTGTCCATCAGGAAGTTCATAGTTTTTCTCAATTGAAGAACTGCTCTTTGCAGTCTCAAGTTCTTGTTCATAATCCAAGGCAACATATGCAAGCTTCTCCTTTATGTCACGGACAATTTCCCGCTCAGCTGAGGTGGTGAACATGTACCCTCTCTCAGTGAGGATCTTCATCAAAGAATCAGTTAGATCACGACCAGCAAGATCCAAACGAAGGATGGCATGTGGGAGTGCATAACCCTCATAGATTGGCACAGTGTGACTCACACCGTCACCAGAATCCAACACAATACCTGTTTCAAAAATGAATAGATTGAGGGACAGAATAATGGAATGACAAAAGTATGTTCTCAAAAAGATAGTCAAAATACGAACCAGTTGTACGACCACTTGCATAAAGGGAGAGGACAGCCTGGATGGCCACATACATGGCGGGCACATTGAAGGTCTCAAACATGATTTGGGTCATCTTTTCTCTGTTGGCCTTTGGGTTAAGTGGAGCCTCAGTTAGAAGCACTGGGTGCTCCTCAGGAGCAACACGCAATTCATTGTAAAATGTGTGATGCCAGATTTTCTCCATGTCATCCCAGTTACTGACAATACCGTGCTCAATGGGGTACTTGAGAGTAAGAATACCTCTTTTTGATTGGGCTTCGTCACCAACATAGGCATCCTTTTGACCCATACCAACCATGACACCGGTGTGACGAGGTCGGCCAACAATACTTGGAAACACAGCCCTAGGAGCATCATCACCAGCAAATCCAGCCTGCACACAAATTGTAGATTAATGCGTCGTTCAGTAACAAAAACAAAAATGAAACACACGAAAATGACAACAAAAAAAATCAAATTACTAACCTTCACCATTCCAGTTCCATTGTCACAAACAAGGGGTTGAATATCCTCAGCATCTGCCATCTTTTGCTAAACTACAGTTTGCACAATAAGATTATCGTTAATAACAATTCAAATGGACTACAAACAAAGTTCAACCAGTTACAAATTTAAAAGATTAGTTTCACTGAAAATACTATCTTGTTCTACATAAAACTGTTCTCCATAAAAAGCTCACATTGTATATAACAATCACAATTATCAATAGCAATAAAACAGAGAAATGAAATAACTCCGACTTTTCAAAGATAAACAGAAGAGCATGTACATAGTGCAGCAAATCAGAAGATTTAACATATTCAAAATGCCATAGAATAAACATGATGAAAAAATGTGCAAGATGTAATCTAAAGTTTCTCATTACTTAATTCTTCAATTTGCTATGACTCAGGCTTACTAAAATTTCCTAATAACTAAATGAAGTTCTATAAAGGAAAAACTGTTATCACAAAACGAAGCGATTCACACATAAAAACACAGATCAGACCATAAATCCAGTCAACAAATCAACTAAACCTAAACATTTTCGAAGTAAAGCCAAAAGAAAATGGAATCTAAAGCCGATACAAGATCAGTTCAAATAGATTCCAGATCCAGTATGTAAAAGATCAGAATCAGATACAGCGATGCACCATAAGCATCAACCAGATCACAGATCAGTAACTAGGTATCCACGATCTACTAAATCAGTTGCATAGATCAAGCAATAGCAATCGCAATTATCAACAACACAAAATAAATAGATGATTTACACAAATCTGAGCATAAAACAGTTAAGATTACTAAAAACGCATGAACAATCGGTGTATTAAACAGTAAATCTATAAAAATCAACGAAGCAAGAAGAATAAACGAAAACCTAAATAATGATCGGGAAAAAGAATGAAGCAGATAGAGAGAAAAGGAAGTTTCATACCGTGAAAGTAGAGAGAAAATGGATCGAAGAGGAGAAAGAAAGAGAAGCTTCTTGTTTGAAGTCTCTCTTTCTCGGCGAGAAGTGTGGTGAGAAATGAGAGAGAAGAGGATTGAAAATGGGAGAGGTGTATTTATATTAGGGGAGAGAGTGGCGTGGGTTTAGGTGTGGTTGTGGGCGTGACTTGTGATGAGTGACCGTGATAAAATGGTTAATTTGAAAATTGAATTTGGAAATTTGGGTTAGGACCAAAAAATTTGAAATGGAAGATACTAGAGAGAGGAGAGAGAAAGAGGGAATCATTTCAACCACGAGAAAGAGAAAAAGGATAGATTGGGTGACCTGGTTGACAGCCTTTCCTTCTACCTTACTCTCACCTCCTTGTTTTTCTCTTTTTCAATTTCATTTTAAAAAAGTGAATACAAAAAACAAAAAATGTAAAAAGTATTTCTTTTCAAACAAAATAAAACAATATTTATTTATTTAAATTGATAATGTATATTAAGAGTTTATGGTGGGTTGTCGGTCCAATAAAATTTTAGACACACAACCAATCAAACATTTAAAATTGCCACATCAAGTAATGTTTTAATTTATGTGGCAGTTTGGGATGTTTTAAACTTTTAATTGATTGTGTTTGCAAAGTTTTTGAACTGTCAATTCATTATCATTAAACTCTTATATTAAATACTTTGGGTTGTGGTATCTGTGTTGGCGGCGAGATACGGTGAGGAGGAAGGGAGGTTGGGGGCCGGAGTGGTTCTACGTGGTGGACAGAGGCTATGAAGATTAGAGATGAGATGGGGGCGGGGGGGGGCGGTAATGGTTGGTTTAGTGAGAGTGTGATGCGGCGTGTGGGTGATGGATGGGGAAACCACTCTTTTTTGGCATGATCGGTGGTGTGGTGATGTTGCTTAGAGGGAGCGCTTTAGCAGGTTATTTGATTTAGCTTTGAATAAATCAATAACGTTTAAAGACATGTTTTTACTTGGATGGGGGGAAGGGGGAGGTGGTTGGCAGTGGGTAGGAGGTTGTGGGTGTGGGAGGAAGATCTTCTAGCGGAGTGTAGGTTATTACTATCTGATGTTTCCTTGCAGCCTCTTTCTTATGATGTTTGGCAGTGGTTACTGGACCCTTCCGGAGGCTACTCTGTTCGTAGGGTGTATGCTATGCTCACAAATTAGGAGAATCTTCAGGTTTTGCAGAACATCGAGTTAATTTGGCATAAACAGTTTCCCTTAAAGGTGTCAATTTTTATTTGGAGGCTGCTCTGTGACCGCCTGCCTACCAAATCGAACTTGGCGTCGCGGGGTGTTATTGAGATCGAGGCGTGTCAGTGTGTTTCAGGTTGTGGCCATGTGGAGGATGCTTGTCACTTGGTCTTGTTGTGTCCGTGCTTTGGGTCGTTGTGGCCTTAGTGCGGTCCTGGATTGGTTTCGATGGTGTTGACCATGCTGAAATTTTTGACCACTTTATTCAGTTTACTAATTATACAGGTGGTTCGAAATACCGGAGATCCTTTTTGCAGCTTATATGGCTTCTTACGGTTTGGGTGTTATGGAATGAAAGAAATGCTAGATTATTTAAACAGAAAAAACGCTCTTTAGTACAGCTTTTAGACAAAGTAAAGTATCACTCTTTGTGGTGGCTGAAAGCCAAAAAGGCTATTTTTGCTTTTGGTGAACACATGTGGTGGTCCAGTCCTTTGTCGTGTTTAGGCATTGGATAGATTCTCTTTGTATGTTTTGTGAACTGCTTCTTTTCTAGTGGTCTGTTCAGCACATCTTGTGCTGTGGAGATTACTATTGCAGTGTTAATATAATTTCATTTTTGCTTGTTCAAAAAAATTTTGGGAGCAAAATTTGTCATAAACTATAAATCACTTTTTAGTATCCTTAAAACAATAATGTTATTTTTTCTATTATACCGTTAACTATTTATTACTTTCTTCTTTCAATTCTTTAACTTATTTTTATCATACAATTTATTAAGGACAATTTTGTACAACAACTGATAATATATCTTTCTCATTCAAAATTAATTATATTTTTTCTTAAGCACAGTTAAAAATAATAAAATTTTATCTAAGATCCTTAGTTGTCCTTTATTTGTCATCTAGGGTCTCTAACACAATATATCATAATTTTTATTTTTTTAATAAACGATAAATGATACATGCATTAATTATGACAATTGACATTTCAGCTACATGAATGTTTTAAAATTCAAGTTATGCTGACACACCAAAATATTATGTGGGAAATACGTTTCATAAGGTCTTGCATTATCAAATCAAATTCCGCAACAAATTCAATCAATCTAAGAAATTTGACATTACTATCTCGATATACTTTTTTCTTTGAATGCTCTAAAGGCAATAATATTATTCTTAACATGATATTTCACAACTGAAAATATTCTATGTAAGACTTGTCTGAAGGTGAGAAAAACATAAGAAAGGGGGTTGAATTGTGTTTACTTTTTCTTTGTTTTCTCCTACTGAAGTCACTGATCAGAAGCAGATAGAGTTCAGCTTCTGAAGTGATAATCAGAATCTAAATGCAGCAGATAAAACAGAGAGAGAGAAAGAAGAAAGACACAAAACAATTTTACAGGTTTCTTCCACAAATCGGAAGTAGTCTTGTCCCCCTTGCACTTCTAAGGAGAGTTCACTAAGAATGTAATATCTGATTACAACTGCTCAATGCTACAACTAGCAAGAGACTTCAAATTACTCAAGCAGAACTGCGAGAGATTTCCTATGCTCCTGAACACAATCAAGAGACTTCCAATGTTCAAGCACAACTGCAAGAGACTTCTATTGCTCAAGCACACAAGCAAGAGACTTCTAATCAAACAGAATTACAAAGAAGTTTGTTTGAGTTTGAACACTTGATATACATTCAGTGGTGTTCACAATACAAATCAGATACAGACTCTTAAGACTCTAGATTTTCTAAGATATGAACTTTGATAAGAAATTCTAAGTGACTTTAGATGCAGAACAATAATAGAGTTTGGCACTTGTGAATTGTTGTATGAGTCTTGTTTTGGTGTGTTTTATGCATATCCAACCAACAGGTTTTCACTCCTTTATATAGAGGTGTGAATGATATGTTGGAAATTGCCAGCACATTAAAAAGAGTCGTTTGAAGCTTGATCAAAATCACCAATGATCTTTTGCCTGATATGGTTATTGTCCTATGAAGGATCAATTTCAAATGCATTCCTAGTTTGAAGGAACATTGCTGTAGCCATAGCTGTTATTCTTGTCTTGATGCAGAGACACGAACAGAGTAGTGGAGGAAGTGGTTGTACAGTTCGTACAATTGTCCTTTGTCAACGCTCTTGAGAGAACAAGCATCCAATGCTTTCAAATTCTTTCAAAACGGTCGTTGCTTCACTCTTTCAGTCTTCTGTAATGCTGGACGAGATTAAATCCATTGAACAACCTTTGAAGCTTTAAGTCTCTCATCTTCTGATGAACTTCAGCTTCTGGTGATATTGCTTCTGACGAACTTGCTTCTGATGACGTCATCACTTCAGGAGCACTAAACTTCAGGAGCACTTCTCTTCAGATGCTTCAAGCTTTAATCTTGTTGATTCCTTTGCTCTCTTTTGTTCTTTCAGAACCTTATAAGATATCAAAACTTTATCTATGGTCCTGTACACTTGAACAAATATTAGCATATCCAATTGACAATTTTTAATACCTTGTTATCATCAAAACTCTAAAGGGTAATGTATGTTAAACACATTGTGTTCCAACATTGTGTTCAATGCTCTTTCTCATCCATAATTTCTTCTTGCAAGTGTTTATGAATTGTCTGACTTTTATCAAATATTATTCTCAATTCATTTCAAGTATTCTAATGTTCAACATTATTTTCATGTTGTTTGAGTCTTTAGCTGATATGCTTTCAATCATTTAAGCTTTCACACACTAGCAAACTCAAGTTACTAGAAGTAGAAGATTTGAACAATTTACCGCAAAAACAATATACTTTGTCAACATATTTGAATAAACTAACCATTTTTTATCAGTGATCTCACCATTGCTGGTTATTTTGTTTGAATTATTCACGATGATAAATGTTTACGATATTTGTCAATGGAAAAATTAAGATTCATGTCTCTTGTATAATCATCACCGATATTTTGTTATCGAGATTCTTCCAATTTTTGGATAATGAACATTAAAACGAGGAATTTCTTGTTTATAATCATCATCGAGATTTTCAATATTAGATGCATTTGATACATTACTAGGAACAAGTTTGTAGGGTCTAGGCCTTTAGGGCGAAAAAAAAACATAGCAAGACTTGTTTTATAAGGGGTATAGATGGTAAATTTCACTATGTGGGCGCATACATGAACAGACTTGAATTTTGCTCTTTACCCAAACGGTTCTGCTCATTCCCAAAGTAATTGTCCAAATTGCCCATGCGTGAGTTAACTCGCGCTGCGTGCTGTGATAAGCCTAGGCAGAACCTCCTTTCCTCATTTCCTCATTTTCAATCTCAGATCTTTCTCAAATCTCTCTCAAATTACCCAACTCCGAAATTCCTTCAACTTCAAATCAAACAACACTCCAACAACAAGAACAAGTAAGTTTTCACTTAAATTATGTTGGCATGATAGATTTTTTCACTTAAACTATAATTTTTTAGGTTTAGTGTTTTGTTAAAATTTTGATTTTTTTTGCAAGAAATGATAGAATGTTACATGTAAATGACTTATAGTGCTTAATTGTTATGATGTTTAGATGTTTGCATGATTATGTTAGATTTTTTACACTTAGATTAGATTTTTTTAGTTTTA
>Ga0228711_1006443_pt1 | contig 17427 bp, 12 predicted proteins | sample MedpolnodulmetaG_2_FD_177996 | JGI IMG/M metagenome (GOLD analysis project Ga0228711, IMG submission 177996) | Root nodule microbial communities from Medicago polymorpha collected in Santa Monica, California, United States - brown nodules | ecosystem: Host-associated > Plants > Roots > Nodule...
TATTATTATTTTATTAGCGGAAAGATAGGCACGTTAAATTTTATTATGTTTGTTGGTATAATTTTAATTACAATTTTTAAATATTAATGGAAATTATTCGTACATCGATTTATCTGCAAATTATTGTCAAAGCATATAACAAAATTATTTATTAACTCGACGTATTTTAGTTTGTTTGTACATAAAATAAAAATAAAAATAAAATAACAACTATTTTCTTATTGAAAAAAACTAGACATATACTCATATCGTGTTTGTTACATGATATATTTTGCGTAGTATCAAAAAAATATTGTGTTTGTTACATTTTTTTAATATTTGAATTCACTCTCATCAATTATATTTCTTAAATGATAAGAAAAAAATCGGACAAATACACTTTGTTTCATTTTGTTTTAAAATTTGAATTTACTCTTGTCTAATTTTTTTTAAGGATCTTATCTAGTTGTTATATGTGTTATTTGTGTTGAAATTTGGGAATGATTTTGAAATGAGAAAAAGTCAACCTAAAAGAGGCTATTTTCCGTATACATACTATAGATTAAAAGGACATGTACTAATAGAGTTATAAAAGGTCCCTTCGGTTCAATATTTAAGAGAAAATAAATTTGAACCAATTGATAATTGCTTCAGTTTTTAAAATCTTTGGTGTGTGTATATTAAAATAAATTAAATTTAATAAATACATAATATTTTATCCTCTAAAAAAATTAGTATTTTATGTCAAAAATACTTTTTTTTAGGGAATGAAATTTATGTCAAAAATACTTAATATTACTATTATTTTAAAAATATATTTTTATTTCCAAAAAAAAAATTCCTAAAAGAATTTTCTAAAGATTCTTTTTTGCTAATTTATAGAATTACTTAATTGGTATCTCAGTGTTTGCATAAAATTATTTTACAGTGTTTTTAAAAAAAGATAAATGTAAATATATTTGAAAGCGTTCGTTAAATATATTTTTAAGCTGAGACATTATTCTCTCATCTTAAATTTTTAATAGAAAATGAAAAAGAGTAACTTTTCTATTTAATTTTACGTACGATTTTTATATTTGTTAAATTTACTTTGGTGAATGTATTGTTGTCTCTTTACAAAAAGTGATAATGAAAACGTGAGCACCGGCCAGTAGGGAACTTCACGCATTTCTCACTTGGTGGCTTTGTTCCTCCTTAAACTGAAACTGAAATGTTGTTCGATGTTAGGTGGATAGATGTAGTTGGTCATTGCTGTAGTCACGTGTAGCGACTCACAAGGAAGGGATTGTTAAGCGTAATTATTTTTTAGTTTTATTAGCCTTAGGATGCACAAGTTTTATAGAGTTTCATATATAAAAAAAGTTAAATATTTATCTGGGTCTTTTAAGTTTCAAGTTTGTTTTAGATAGGTTATTTAAGTTTCTAAGGTTTTAGATAGGTCCTTTAAGTTTCGAGTTTGTTTCAGATCGGTCCTTTAAGTTTATAAGGTTTCAGATATGTCCTTTAAGTTTCGAGTTTGTTTCAGATAGGTCATTTCTATCAACCTCCGTTAAGCCAAAGTTAAAGGATCTATCTGAAACAAACTCAAAACTTAAAAGACCTATCTGAAACGTTATAAACTTAAAGGATCTATCCGAAACAAACTCGAAACTTAAAGGATATATCTGAAACCTTAGAAACTTAAAGGACCTATGTGAAACAAACGTAAAACTTAAAGGATCCATGGAGGTATTTGGCCTATAAAAAATCAAGTTAGCTATATTAGAGTTACTTTTAAACTCAGAAACAATCAAACTAAGTGGCAATTGAAAGTGATCAACATGCACAATCTCAAAGAAGCAAATTAACAACATTTAGTTTGCATCAACAAAAATGAATATGGAAATCAACAAAAATGAATATGAAATCAAAGTCATTACTTTGGCAAAACAAAGTAATGTTGTGATCTACTATAGTGGTTTTTGCAAATAAAAAGTCAGAATAAATAACTTCAAGTAATATAATATAGGAGAAACAAAGAGGCCGACAAAATTACAGTAAAAAATGAAGTTTCTAATGATAAAATTATCATCCAGGTCAATCAAACTATCAACAATTTGGGCATGGCAAACCAAAGCCATGCACCTTGGGCATGGAAAACCCTAGGCATGCACCTTGGGCATTTCAAATGTTGAGGTTCCAAGCGTAATTTTATGCGCTTTTGTGGAAAAGTCCGCGTTTTTAGCGCAAACTGAATTAGATTCTCTCACTATAAATGCTAGCCTTCCTCGTTCAAAATTTCTCGTTCAGAATTGTGGTAGTTCAAGAGGAAGGCAGATTTGGAGTTTTGGGAGAGAATTTATCTTCTCCTTAATTTTCTAGGGTATGTTTTTATCTTTAGTAATTTCTTTTTAGTTACCATGTGTAACTAAATCCTTTTAGGTTAGAGTTCTAAGATGAACCTTTGTTTTTTTCTGTTGGATATTTATTTAATATAGTATGTCGTTTATTTTATTTATTTTTTGTTCGCTATTAAGTTCCTAATTTAGTGATTTATTTCAAAGGAGCGTAACCCTAGATTAGGTACTTATGTTGTGACAGAGCTTAACATTGTTATTATTATCTTGTTGCTTATATCTTGATATTTATAGCATTATACTAATAACTATCTGTCTAGGAAGTAAGTGATTATTAACTAGTGAAAGATACCAATAGAGAATTTACCCTAGTAGTAAGTACTTAGGAGGTGACATTACTAAGTCTGAGTAGTAACTCTGTTGATCTGAGGATGTAACTGGTTCGTAATTAGAGAAATAAGCGTCTTCGGGAAATAAACATTTATCGAACCATTCTCTTGGAACCCTTAGTAAGGTAAACGTAGATAAGGGCTGCCCGTTTGTAGAATCACTAAGAACGTAGAGAGGGTGTGCTATGAGTGTCCTAAGATTCATAGATGGGCTGAACTAATGGAACCTTGACCTTCATTGCCTTGGGAAAAACTGGAATGTCAATTTAAGTTTATGTTTCAATTACTTTTGAATTAGCAAGACCCCACACGTAAGGATTACCATGCGATTAGCAGGTGCAATTAGCCATCGGAGGGATATACCAATTAGGTTAGAAACGTTCCAACGACCTCATCACTTTGTATAATCTACCTAAGATAAATAAACGTGACATTACTGTTACTTATTATCCAATAATATAAACAGGGAGGATTCGAATCCTAACTGTTGCTTGCATTTCTGCAACCAAAACAAGTAAACTTTCTCTGTTGCAAACAGATAAAAATTGCAACTTTCTAACCCTTAACTTTTATATCGTCAAACTTACAAAAATAAGTAACGCGAGTTGTTTGGACCGAACGACAATCCTTGTAGTCGTGGATACGATACTCTACTTATCACTTTATTACTTGGTAAACAATTTGGTACACTTGCCTAATCCACACATCACCTGTCGAACTCTATTGGCCAATTGGGCCATATCTATCAAGTATCGAGTGTCTAATTTCTTCCTGATGGAATAATCTAGGCCACCGCTGGTGGCCTAGTCGAAATGACTCAGTTGTTGGTCAATGTAAAATTGTTCATGAAATAGCCCCTCTATTTGAGTCGAATGTTGTATGGAATGCGGTGCAAGTGTAGTGAACCACGTAAATGCATTCCTTGTTAGAGAATTTGGAAAGAACTTTAGTCTCAAATTCTCATTGTTTTCGTCAAATAACATGTTATATGTTCGACAATAGATTCACTAGTATCACCAACAAACGTTGTGAACTTAGGAATTTTATAACCCCTTGGAAGTTCAGTTTGTAGAACATATTCTTACAAAGGAGATACAAAATTTGGCCTATGCAAACCCACATTTAAGCCATTTTAAGCCATGATATTTTCAACCAAATTGGCTACGTTATTATGTGCTTCGATGTTTTGTTGTTGGACGTTTCTAACAACTTCGTCTACATCATGATTTCTATCCACCAAAACTACATATGGTTGCGCTTGTGCCATTGGTTCGACAGGTTGAGGTCGAGGCACATGTTGTTGTCTTTGAACGATAGGTTAGACAATTTGCACATACTGAGTATTTTGGATTTGAGGGATCCGTTGATAGACAGTTTGTGGAGGGACAAAGAAATATGTTATTCTCCCCATTTTAGTGGCTAATGCTTGGTAACCTTGATTCGTATTTTGAATCAAAGGGTTAAACACCGTACCAATTTGCTATGTTAACAAATTAACCATCTCATGATTACTCTCATCCATTTGTTGCCTAAACAACTTCCTAGATTTTGTAGTTAAGGGTGGTGGAGTGTTTCTACCAAAAACACTAGAACTTGATGGACTATGGGTATTAAACGGTGTAAATGGATTTGCATGTTCTGTAAATGCTGGATTGTTATGCAAATTTGCCATCATTGAAGTTGGCATACCGTACGGTTGGTCCTTAGAGAAGTTCTGCATATTTATGACCCTATCATCAAATCTAGCCCTAACTTGAGGGTTAGGAGAAGTATGAACACTTGTAGACACGGGTACACCAGCAGTAAATGGTGGCACAAAAGTTACCATTTCTGGTTGTGTCGTTGGAGTGGTTGTGAAACCAGTTACTCCCATTCCGTCGAAACCGACATGGCCATGGTTGCCCCCACGGCCGTTGATACACTAGCACCCACTGCAGGGGCGGATGCCTGTGTAAATTGTGCTTGTGAAGAGGATTGTGATGATTGTGATGAAATAGAAGCACCAATATTGACGGATTTAGTCATTGTCTTCAAAGCTTTACCACTTCTTAAATGCATGCACAAAATGCGAATTTATCCTCAGATAAAGTTTACTGAAAATAGTTGCTAATCTTCAGAAAATCGTTTTCACAAGAAAGGTTTTTAGAAAACAAGTTTTGGAAGATTATGGCAATTTCTTCCAAAGGGTTTTTTGTTTAAAAAAACACAACGGAAATTTCTTCCAAAGATTTTGAAAAAGTTTTTATTTTTTATTTTTTTTATATAAAAATGGTGCACAAACATGGTCCCACTGGACGTGCCAATTTGTTTACCGATGTTTTTTGTAAACTACGAAGGCTGGTTTTGGTTATTACAAGCAGGATCAAACCAAAAATCCTAGGACATGTTGTGCATTTGTTTTTCAAGTGTTCATCGAGTTCATAGGTTGCTTTATGAACATGACGAGACAATGTGGCGTCTTTCGACAGAAAAAGGATTTTTAAATGCAAAGTAAAGACATTAAGTTTAAAATTGCAGAAACTTAAAGGAAAAATAAAGTACAATGCATTAAAAATAAATGCAAAGTAAAGACATTAAGTTTAAAATTGCAAAAACTTAAAGGAAAAATAACAATGCATTAAAAATAAAGATGGTTCGACAAATCCTTTACAAACATTCTTTATGACTCTTTTATCTGGCGTCGATACTTCAAGTGTTTTAGAATTCTGTATAGGTGATTTACGACTCGTTTTCCCTATGGAAAACTACTATTTATACATAGAAAAATAACTGGAAATAGCATAATCCCACAATCAGCACTTCTTCCATGTAGAGAACCGTTTGTCTCCCACGTTCTCAACTGAGGAAACTGTTTCTCTTTGAAACTCGAATCTTCCCGCCTCAACGTAAGTTGCTTGACTTCGACGTTTTTGCATCCTTGACTCGTTTCCTGTCGAACCTTAGGGTTTTAGACGGTTTTATGCTAAGCCCAACATCTCGTCGAAACTCCTTAAGTTGAAGAAAAGACTTCAATTCTTGCAAGAGTAAAAGTTAACTAATGTTGACCACATTAAATGAGGTTGGTGAAATTACGAGCTAACAGGAGTACACTTTCAAGTTTGCCTATTGTTTTGATGTATCCCTGTTGTTTGTCCCGAAGGGGAACAAACAAGTTTGCTTATATGTTGTGATAAAATATCATAAAATTGTGATTAAATAGTTTAAATGAAGAGTACAAGCGAAAGGAAATAAATGTAAGGCAAAAGGATGTACTCCAATTATCCTTAATTATAAGACCATTAAAAAAAATTTTGCCCGTACATATGAAACTTTTTACAAATTTTTAGATACATCAATTAATTTTTTTGGCTTAATTACATTTTTGGCCCCCTAAGTTTCCCAAAGTTGTGATTTTGGCCCCCTAAAAAAAACAACTCTTTTCAGGCCCCCTAAGTTTACTTTCTGTTGCAATTTTGGGCCCCTACGTCAATTTTGACCCAGCCAATGGACACGTGGGCGCCATGTGTGTAATTTTTTATTTTTTAAATTATTTTTTTGTTTTAATTTTAAAAAATAAAATAATATTTTTGTAATTAAAAAAAATTGTTTTTTCAATTACAAAAATAAAAAAGTTTTTTTTAATTACAAAAAAAGTTTTTTTGTTTTTTTATTACAAAAAGTTAAAAATAAAAAAAATATTTATTTTTTATTTTTTAATTACAAAAATAAAGAAATACAAAAATAATTAAAACATTACACACATGACGTCCACGTCAGCGTTGACCGAGTCAAAATTGGGCTAGGGGCCAAAATTGCAACAGAAAGTAAACTTAGGGGTCTGAAAAGAGTTATTTTTTTAGGAAACCAAAATCACAACTTTAAGAAACTTAGGGGGCCAAAAGTGTAATTAAACCTAATATTTTTTAATATCTTTCTCATTAATACTACTAGTTTGTTTTGGAATATGAAAAATTAATACTCCCTCGAATGATTTTTAAAAAAAAACATTCGAGTCAATAAAAATTGACGTATGCAATCCAAATTTTAATCTAAATACAAATTTTTTTGTTGAGCCAAATATTTCTTAAAAATCATGCCGCAAAGATAATTTAGTGAAAAATAAGGAGCGTGGGAGTGGGATAAGGCGTAGTCTCTATTATTGTATTCCCTTTCCCTTTGGATTTGTCTTTGCCTGAACAGAGCAGATAGAGAGACAAACATCCCAAAAACAGCAAAAAAACAAACAAACGAAGAGAGAGAGAGAGAAGCGACAACAACAACATTCGTTCGCGTTTGTCTTGTTGTATTCATTCCATTTTCAATATCTTCGATTCTGGTAGTTATGGTAGGAGTACCGGATCTATTGTCTCTGTTAGTTAGTTAATAATCTCTACGTACATGCGTACGGTACCCTAATAATCACATCATCATAATAATAATAGTAATAATAATTGGATCCCTTGGATTCAATTGATTGATGATCGGTGATCGCGGCGGCATTGTGTTGTGGTGATTTGATTTGATGGCGAGGATGCGTGGAGGAGGAGAAGAAGGAGACAGAGATCCGACGAAGCAACAGCAACAACCCTCTGGTTTGGTTAGATTGGTACAACAACTTGTTACATTGTTGCTTGTTTTTGCTGCTGGTGTCGTCATCGGATTAACCACCACTTCTCACATTCACTACTTCAATACAAGTCACAACAATAATAATAACTACCTTCATTTCATTTCCCAACAACCTTCTGCTTCTTCTTCTTCTGATGTCTTCAATCTCGATACTATTCACACCCTCCAACAACAACCCAACAACTGTAACTGTAATTGTACAATCATTGAACCTCCTTCTCTTCCTCCTCCTCCCTCCCAAGAGGATATTTTGGAGTCCTTTCTTCATCCTTCCAACATCACCCACACCTTCTCCGACCACCAACTTTTCTGGAGGGCTTCCTTGGTTCCTAAGAAACACCATTATCCCTACGCTCGTGTACCTAAACTCGCTTTCATGTACCTCACCAGAGGACCTTTACCCTTGTTGCCACTCTGGGAGAGATTCTTTCAAGGCCACTCCCATCTCTTCAACATTTATATCCATGCTCCTCCTGGTTATATTCTCAACGTTTCAGATTCTTCTCCCTTTTATCGACGCAACATCCCAAGTCAGGTATGCATCCCCTTAATTCTATGCTTTTATTTGGGTTGGGTTGGTTAGATTTATGCCACCAAAATTAGAATTACTTTAAATCAATTTTTTCTAGGGTACCGTAGTATGAATGAATCATAAACCACAACATTCTTATGTCTTTACTTTACTCATATTTTCACTCCCACTAAATCATAAACTATATAACATTCATTTATATGTTATTTGTAATAAAATTAGAGACTATACTATTCTTATGAGTTTTGTGTTATTGACAGGCTGTTTCTTGGGGAACAGTTACGCTGGCCGATGCAGAGAGGCGGCTACTAGCCAATGCACTGCTCGACTTTTCAAATGAGCGCTTTGTTCTTCTCTCAGAGAGTTGCATCCCAGTCTACAACTTCCCTACTGTTTACAGATATCTCATTGATTCTGCACACAGCTTCGTTGAGTCATATGATGATCCTTCCCGTTATGGCCGAGGCCGCTACAGCCGCAATATGCTTCCTGATATTCAGCTTAAACACTGGCGCAAAGGCTCTCAATGGTTCGAACTCAACCGTGCTCTTGCTGTTTATATAGTCTCTGACACCCAATACTTTTCCCTCTTCCGTAAATACTGTAAGCCTGCTTGCTACCCAGATGAACACTACCTTCCAACCTTCCTGAATATGTTCCATGGTTCCCTTAATTCAAACAGAACAGTCACATGGGTCGACTGGTCAATGCTTGGTCCTCATCCGGCAACCTACGGGAGGGACAATATAACTGTCGGTTTTATACAGGCTATAAGGAACAATGGATCCCTTTGTCCATATAATTCAGATATGAGTTCCATTTGTTACCTCTTTGCTCGCAAGTTTGATCCCAGTGCATTGGAGCCCTTGCTTGACCTCTCTTCCGAAGTCATGAACTTTTAATTTTTTCTATTGATGTATGTACAAGAGGTCAGATGTTTAACTCATTCTTTTAGTCTTAGTCCCTAGATTTTGGTAGAGGATTTCACAACTTCAGTAAGTAAGAAATCATTTCGCATTGGTAGATCTGTCTGTACAGGTATTGTTAGAGAATTTGGGTTCTCTGCTACAGAATATCATATTGTTGCAGAAACTAACTGCATTTTGTTCCTTCCATTAAGGAATCTATCAATACAGAAATTTTATCTTTTCACCAAGTCTCAATTCCATATTTCCTTGTGCTTTTTTTGGGGTTATATCTTCAGTTTCCGATACTGACAGTACACAGTTACATGCCCTCTGATAAATTAACTTCAGCCTATAAGGCTAAACAACAGAAAGAGTGACATTTAGTTACCAAACATTCATGATTTTGTTCATAAATTTGTTGAGTTTTGCAACTCTTATGTGTAATAAGCAAAATTTATGTATTGTTGTTGAAAATTTGTCATTATTTAACGAGGGTTATACTATTGTGAATCCTAAGCAATAGAAGAATATAGCTAAATTAGTATTTTGGATGATCATAGGGACACTTTCTAGTACTTGTATATTTAAAGCATGAAACTTGAGCAGCCAGCATGTCTTAGCAAACCACTTCTTGCTTCTGTTTTAACATTTTTACCTATGGATTATTGAAGCACCGAAATTCATTGTGTAATTGAAAAAACATGTAAGAGAATTCCATTCATGACTATTGTTGGAAGACTAGCAAGACAATGTATAACAGTTACCCACGTTACACACCACCCTCAATAACCTAGATCAACATCAGTGGGACTCTAAGAATAAGGATAGCAAGATTGAAACCGGCAAACCTATTGACACCTTCCCTTTTTGTTAACTGTTCCATCACCATCCCTAAAACAAAACCTTCCCCTGTCTCTTGCAACTTGTCAAATATATAATTTGAACAGGATCGTGTTACAACCAAATAAGAATATTCTATTGTTATAGTTTTACTAACGTGCACATGAACACGTTTATGCAGGTCTTGGACGAGGTTTGTATCCAACTCGGTTCATATATAGCAGTCTCTCAATCTCCTCACCCCTCCCATCATTCTTAAAAATCTCAGTCACACATTCCCGCAAGGCAGTAGTGTCCCCAACACCATACATTATAACCTCGTACAGTTCCTATCCGCTTTTGTCCAACAAACCATCAGCTCACAGTCCCTTGATCACAATATCTTTAAAGCATCCTCGATCCTATCCATTTTCAAATATGCATTTATCTATTGAATCCTGTGGGTGGGGACATTCGGGGACCAAAAACATGGAAAAACAGCTCTTGAAATAGAGTCTCAGCATCAGACAACATCCCATTCTCACACAAGTTGTAGATGATGTTAATGTAGTTCATAATATCCGCTAAAAAAGGCTTATAATTGGACTTCACTGTGAAAAATCTGCCGGGACACACTAATATTAGAGTTCTATTATTTGAACATCCATTTTTTTTTTTGAATGACAAATTATATTATATATATAGGGGATTAAAACCCAAGTATTACACCAATAAGAAAAATAAAAGCCCCCAAAACACCCAGCAAAAAATCAAAAACACAACAATTTTCCGACACCGCCAACAAAGATCAATAAAGTAGTCGACAATGATTTGTTGCTTCAAACGATCAGACGCGACCACCACTCAACTTCTGGTAAGACAGAGGAGCCACCAACAAAGCCTAAAAGAACCAAAGTCAAGAAACTAGCTCCCGATCTTGAATCAAAAGTGATCGGTCCACCACGGTCCACCAGACTCCCAACACCAATTAAAAAGGCACCCCTCAACTCACGAACCACCATAGCAGACACTATAACCTATCCAAAAACTCGGCCCACCAAAACCCAAATGCCAAATTCATAAGACAGAAATGGTGGAACAATAGCGCAAATCGATCCAGCTCGAACAGAAACAAACCAAAACAACCATAGAATCAACCATCACAAGCACCGCCATGAACACCGGTTCAGCGCCACCCTCTGGACCACTGCACCAACTTACGTCGCGGAGGAGAAAACCTCCACCCATCCAGGAACTGGATCCACCGCAACTGCACGACCCTTTGCAGACCTATAGAACGTCGCCAACTAAACACCGACGACGAAGGGAAGGTTGGGAAAGCACACAGAAGCTTGGACGACTAGGAAGAAGGAAACCTCCTCTTTTTGTTTTTTTGACACAAGCTATTCTTTGTATTAGAACATTTTCTTTAGAGAGTCCTTCATATTAAAACATGTAATTTATTAACTTATTTGAGTTTATTTGAGTTTGGTCTGATGATTTTGACTTGAGACCTTATAGTGTTTCGATTCTCCTTGGTGTTAATTTAGATAGGCTAGTTTGACTTCTTCAAAATAAGATGTAATTTATCCTTTTTTACCAAAAATGTTATTAAATGATGTATATATACATGAGGAGGATGTGTACTTAATTTTGTTAAAAAAGAAAAGGATGCCCGGTTTATGTAATTTAGCATTCTCTATTTTAGAAGACTACTACACGCTATATTTCACTGCCTCCTATGCCTATTTTAAAAGATACTACAAAGGATTCTCCATTTTAACAAAACATTTCCACTGAATGGTTTCAGCCGGAAGTAACAAGAAATAACACCAACAACAATTAACTAGAGTTTAGAGCTGTGAAAATATAAATCATAACATTTCATAATATCTCGGCCATGGCCCATGAGACCTGTTTACATTGACCTTCAGAGGGCTAAAAAAAACTATGATCAAACACTTTTTCTGTCATTCCTCCTATTAACACCTCTATACCACCCTTATGTACACCAATATTTAAGGGAATGAATGACTGAAATCACAAAAGGGAAGTATAATAGTTCCTATAAAATCTTTGAAACATCAAATCAAAAAATCGACTGGAAACCAATCGCGCATGCTTTCATTCATCAAAATATGATATGGTGTGTGTGACTTTGGTCAGTTAGAAACGTTGACCATGAAATGAACTTGGATTTTGATATGATAAAACCTCACAAAACAGACTAATGACTAGTCTGATTTGCCTGTTGTTGTTCATATGGATCAATCCAACATTGGTCCTTTTTTGCTGCTTCTTTCCATCTTTTCCCAAAAACCTGCATTTCAATATATGACTGCATCCTCACCTGCAACCATGTAGTAGATTCTTTGTTTATTAAAGGGATACGTCAAGCGTTTAAATATACATTATACATCATAAGCATACTTACTTTAGGTCTATCACTATCATCTCTATGGGAATTTGACGACCCCTGCAAAACAATAGACAAACGCTTTGTTAATAGTTTAGACTGCCAGTTAAAACACAAGTAAATTTATCTGCATAAGCACACAAATGATATGTTGCCAAATTTAACTAAAAAAGTGATTACTACCACTAGGATGATAAATCTTCAACAAGGTGAAGTCCCATAATGTGTGTGAATTCAATATCTTCCATTTTATGTACTGCATATGGTGTTTTTAGAGACAAGGTATATACTGTCGTTTGACATAAAAAATGAAATCACTTGCCTCATTGCCATTAGATCCCCCGAGAGTGGGCAGGCCAAGATGAACTATGTACTCAGAATCCACCACACCTACATTTTTCATTCGATCACCCTGAAATATTGCTGAGAGATGAACAACCATACTGGAAGGATTTAGATATGCCATGAACATGGTGTTATAACACAAGCAAGTTACCTGTGCACAATAGCCAAGTTGTCTGTCCAGTCCCCAGGCATGGATTAAGTCATTCTGTAGATAGAAAGATGAGTAGACCAACATGAGTAAAGAAACCATGCAGAATCGAAATATTGGACGCGCCTTTTGTTTTCACTTGTAAGAAGAAAAAAAATATGAATTAAAATTTTGCAAAAAATATTTTTTTTGGATCTTTTTGTAATTTGAGATGGGACTATATGTAGGGCCACATTTTTCCCCAAAATGAGCTTTATAATTTAGTAACAGACAAAGGTTTCTTCCAATGTACATAATGTTAATTGTTAACAACCTTACTTGAACAACCAAAAAATGTCAAAAATTTATAGTATGAGAGACACACACATACATAAACTGTCATTCCATGTCATATAACGTTCTGAAACAGAAATTATTTATCTTAATTTACACTGGTTTAGTACTAAGTTGACTTTGCCTTTCTTATCCATACCTGGATCATATGCCATACACATTGCCAAGATTTTTTAGAAAACACTGGTGCCATCATTTCCACCCATCTGTAATACAAGTTCCTTACATATTAAATTAACTATTCAATTTAACATCACAAATGATATAATGGAGTTAAAAGAAAATCACACAGGATAGTGCAACTGTTTACCCTAAGCAAGGAGGAGCGGTGCTATTGTCATCACACCTTCCGCTACCTTTAAACTTATAATACCTTCTGTACAGACACAGCATAATACCAACAAGATATTTTAGCAATTGTTTGCACAAAAAAAAGTAACTGCTCAAAAATTCAATGCAACATGAATGCATGAGTATACATTCCCATGAGTCGAGAGATAAATTATTTAAGGGAGCTCTAAATTATTTGAATGAATGATAGAAAAGCTCGTTGCAGAAGTACACTTAAATAAACATGAAAAGTTTTGGTTCAAATAAGAGAAAATAAATAGTTAGAGTACGATTTTGTGCAACATGTTCTTCAACACTTGCGCATTTTACAGAGATGCTTCTTATGTCCGTGAGAGTGTGTACAGATATTCTAAAATATAATTTGAAAACTGACAAGGAACAATCTAATAATCTAGTTCATTAATAGAGTACTGCATTGGTTGTGTCATAAGAAGGATGTAGATCTACCAAATGAGCGCTGTTGCTAAACAGCTAGAGGTGGGAGGAAACGAGGTTAACCTGTGTACTTTTGATCCTGCTTTATGAACTGTCAGTGGATGATGTATTTCTGATTTACCAGGATCCAGTGCAGGCTGTGATATCTCTAGCCCTTCTTCTTTAACAATAGATAAATACCTAACCAGAAAACCAACAAATCAAAACACGGGGCATAAAATAATCATCATGAACCTAAATGTGAAAATGGTGGAGAAGAAAGAAGTAAAACCAGAAAAATAGAAAAGACAATAAAATTTTAGAGAACAAAGTAAAAATACTAACATACTTTAATACATTAAACTGAAGCATAAACTACAAATATATAGAGGCAAGCCATAAGCCTGCTTGTAAGACTGAAAATAAAATCTGCAATAAATCCACTCTAAACACTAGTCATCATTACCTAGGAACACTAGACATCATTACCTAGTGACTACTTTACTTACCAAATAAGCAGCTATCTAATTATGACACTTACTTAAACAAGCAAGAATCTGAAACAAAGAATTAGTAACAACATATCAAATATATTCAACTAAAAACTTTAATTTAGTATTATGATCCGACTCTCCTTGCCACACCTGGTTTTCCAAGTGAAAATTACAATGTCGGCCAAAATGTTACCAACTAGAAAAAGACATCCCATAGGGTTTATAGTTATGTGGAAGGTCTGCAACCAACTGTAAGCCAGTGAGCTAAACAAAGAAATTCAATTTATCCGTCAATGGCGTTGGTGAAGAAACATGGAATTCTTTAACCAAAAAGACCCGCATTAGTTCATGTTATATGTAAACAATTCACATCAAAAAGTAACAATTGAGTGTTGCAAAGGTATATCTACAAAAATGAAAATTCTAAATTTAACAAGACATGCACAAGTGCCTTACCTTTTCGGGTCAAAATTATCGACAAGAAGGTCCTCATCCCAGAGAAATATATAATTGTAGTCAGCAACTATGTCTGGATGCAAAAATCGTTTTGCAAACCACCTATGTCATGATAGAGAGGATTTATTTGTTTAATATTTACAGATATAGGAGTAGATGACCTAAACCCTAAAACAAATTAACATATGAGCTTATTATACCATTTCGTTTGATTTATAGCAGACACATGTATGGCACGATTACTCCAAGCTAAATTCTTCCATCCATCCACAAAGCCATCATAGTGAAAAAGCATCACAACAAAATCACTTGACGGGAACTGCCACCAGCGGTACGAGTCAGCAGATATGAGTTTAGATCAAAGTCAAATTATATAAGTGAAGAAACCGTCACCTTTTTGACGATTTTATCAACAACTTCTTTTTGCTTAACTCCTACTGAAATAGCCAACAAATTCAATGGATGGTTCGAAATTCTCTGAACCAAATACAATCAAAATAGAAAAGTAAGAACAGAAAGAAAATTGACAAAGTAGATGTCATCAATTGAAAAAAGAGGAAATTAATGCACATTGCACAAATATAGTCCCTAATCTATAGACAAGAAGCTGTTGAATGTAACATATCATGTAAGATAAACAAGAGTGTGTGAACTTTCAGCTTTTGCTATCCTTTGCTCCCTCGGATTAAATTTAAAAAGAAAAAAAAAGCCAAAATCAACTTAAAACGTTATTTAACGATCATATTCTGACATGTTCATGTACCAAATATTTAGTAAAAAAACATAGTTATATAAAATAGAAGTCAAACAATATATAGAGTTGAAATTTGAATCTGCATATCAGATTAGTGGTTGAAGATTAAACTCCAAGCAGAAACATTTGATTGATAACAGTTTTGAAATTTGAGCTTAACACCAACAGTATTAGAGCATGAAGTGAAGTTGGTTAGAATTTAGCATACATTATTTAGAGCAGAGTCCCATAAGGGCCGTGTTTCCAAGTTAGAGGTCCTAGCAACAATTCCTTGAGGCAATGCCTGAGTTCCAGAAGGGCGGCATTGTTTCTAGGGAAATAAAAAGAGGAAGAGAATTAGAGGTAATGGCAAATAAAATGGATATCCTACCTCCAAAAATAACAAACCTTGCATGCATTGGAATTGGATGTTGTTGTATCGGGCATTGAATAAATTAGTCCCCATCGTGCCAGTCTCTGCAAAAAAGAAAACTAGTGAATTTGTTGATGTTAATGTTATGAGAAAGTGTGTTAGTACATACATACTTGTTTGTACTCCTTTGCAGAGAATGCATTGCCAAGGAAATAAGCGCCGCAAATCAAGGAAAGAAGAATGAAGAGCGTCCAAAGGAACAACCTATTTTTTGGATCCGGAAAGACAAAACCCTGACAAAGACAGCAGATGAATTAGTTGATAAATGAATCAAATTGCCCCAAAATTAATTAATTAATTGAAAAAGCAGCAAGCAAAAATAATACTGTGATTCATTCATAGTAGAAGACAAGACATGCAATAGAACAGAATAGAATGGTCTGGTCTAGTCTAGTCAACCAAAAATGATGATCTGAGAAGAACGAACTTACGGTTACAGAATTAAAAAGCTTCATTACTGAGTGAAGAAGACAAGACAAGGTTGATAGAAGAAGAAGAAGAAGAAGAATGATTAGAAAGGGAAAAGAATAAGAATAAGAATAAGGAAGAGAAGAGAAAGTTGATTGAAGAAAGTTACAGACAGGAGAGGACCGACCGAGCCAAGAAAGGTAGGAGTATTGGAATTGGAGAAAGAATACGAATCATTCTTATTTATTTCAAATTATTAACACTTTAAACAAACAGAGATCGTCACAGTCAACGCTCCAGAGGAACATCATCGTACTCGTGTAACCGCAACATGCCAAAAACATAACAAACGGTTTAACTTGTAAAAAACTTAAACACTGAATACTTCTCCACTATTTTTTTTTTGTTACGTTAATTTAAATTTAAATTTAAATTTTAAATCAATTTTTTATTTTTATTATTGTTTGATCATTTTAAATAAAATATAATATTTTCTTAATTCTTTAAATCAATCATAACGAACCTCTCAAAAAATAATAATCATTCCGGAACGAAACAAATCTAATTAATTCTTTTGCAAAAAATAATCTAAATTAATTTAAATTTAAAATAAATTTGATTACTATATCTATACCATATATAAAGAAAATAGACAGATTTTTGGTTGTTTTTTTTATTTTAATTATACCCTTAAACAATTTTTTTCTTTAATAATGTTATATTCTTGGTGTTATTAAAAAAAATAAGAATTTTGTTATATGTTTATATTATTGTTGTCATTGAAAATGATAAATATGGTTTGTTGAGTTTAATACATTTGAAAGTCACAAATATTATAAATTTTTTATATGAAATATCGTTTGTAATTTGATAACAAAATTTATATAAAATATCGGTGATATCTACAAACGTTAACGCAATAAAAAAACAAAAAGATGAACACGTGAGTGCCCGTCTTTTCGCTAGTATTATAAAATAGACAACTTTTAGGTGGTTTTTTTTCATTTTCTATTATACCTTAAGATAAATTTGTCTATAAGATTTGACCCAATAAAAGTTGTCTATAGAGAAACAATATTTTATACTATAAAAACAACTTATTTTAATCTTAACTTTTAAAAATGTTTAATTGATACTATGTTATTATATACAAACGACACGGTTGAAAGAAAAGGATATGCAGATGGCATGCATGTGCTGTTCATTTTAATTGAGCACGTTTTATTTTTCATTTTAATTGATTTTTCAGACGGCATGCATGTGCTCTTCAATTGCTAATTGCTATGTATTATTTTTTGTTTGTTTTTACATTTATTTTTGTTAAT
>Ga0228711_1006447_pt1 | contig 17417 bp, 3 predicted proteins | sample MedpolnodulmetaG_2_FD_177996 | JGI IMG/M metagenome (GOLD analysis project Ga0228711, IMG submission 177996) | Root nodule microbial communities from Medicago polymorpha collected in Santa Monica, California, United States - brown nodules | ecosystem: Host-associated > Plants > Roots > Nodule...
GCACACGTTATACAATAGTTTTCTTTTTAAACATGTACATTTTACCAAGAATAATAGTTACACTTTAATTAACTATATTTTGTAAAGTCCAACTTTATCTCATTAACCTTTAAACTTCTATTTTTTTCTCTATTCCATAACTCATAAATTGGTAAGTTATAAATTGCATTGATTACAACTCTCCAATCCATCATCTTTGTGTGTATAAATGTGCGTTTTGTGCATTATGTTTCTGGCATAAGTTTTGGTTTTAGATCATCGCCACTTTCTCCAAAAATAAATTAGATGATACTTATAAATTTTGTATGGTGTTTTTGTTTTCAAATTTGTTGATTTTTATAGCATGATAAAAAGGAGAAGAGGATAAAAGAGACTTCTATATTTGCTTTCATTGGATCCTTGGTGGTCACAAAGTATATGAAATGGTAACTCATGTAAGTGTGTATCTTTAACCCTTTTTTATATATATTTATTTTCTTTTTGTCAAAAAAAATCTATATAAAGAAAAAAGAAAAAAAATTGTATGCATAATAAGATTAGTTTTAATATTCCATCTCTTGCACATGGCTGTAATATTTTGAATGTTTCCATAAAGTTTGCATTGTAATCTTCATAATGGTGTGAGTATTATTTATTTTTATTATTTATTTGGTTAAAGTGGTGTGACTATTATTTATCTCTTTTAAATTTGGTTTTATAAGAATTATTGAAAAGAGTTAAATTGAAACAAGTTGTAAACTATGCTTGAGTTAACCTTAAGTTTGGATTGTCTCTGTGTGGCACCTCTAAAAAACCTCTTCTTTACTAGACAATTTTCTATCTTTCAATTTTATTATAATTCAACTCCAATTTTATTGATTTTTAATATAGTTGAGTGACACATTATTTGTGTCATAAGTAATTTTTTTATCTACTCTATGTATTCTATATTCATTTGACAAAGAAATAAGTGTAAAAATATTATGACCAAAAGGTGCATACTCTAATTCAAGTTTTACTATAAAAGATGGTTTTCCGAGACAATATTGAAAATACTATAATTAAACCACATGCGTCTACATAAAAACGTATGCACTAATCAGTTCTTTTTTCTTTTTCATTTTTTGCACTAATCAAGAGAACATGAAAAGTCTAAGCAAACAAAAACATGAAACTTCAGTTATAACATTATATAATAAAAACATTAAAAATGAGGTTATGCTAAGGTAATAAATTCCTTTCATAAGAATGGAAACTAAAACATCGAACGTTTTATAATTTATATATGCATGATCGTCTGCCTTTACCTCTATGATGATTCCCTTTTTTTACTTTGCTAGGGTGAGGTAATTATACTTTTTCCTTACTTTTATTTTATTTGTGTTTGGGTATACATGTACAACTCACAATTTGGTTGATATATTCCCTAAAAAGAAGGTTGATATGTGCAATATATATGGAAGATCTTATCTAGAGATCACATTATTTTCTTAGACTGATGCCTTTTTTTTCCATTTGTTTTTCTTCAGGTTTTCTGCATAACAATTAGATAAAAAAGGTGTGATCAATAATGGTGTAATTTTTTATCTGAGAGACACTTCTCTAAACTATGTCTTATGAATTCTTGAGACGTATTTTTACTATCTATATTGACTTTATTTTGTAGTTTTCTTCCTTTTCCCAACTATTTTCTACTCTTCCTCTACATAGCAAAATATATCTGTAGAGATTGTTTAAAATATAAAATTTTTTCCCAGTACATATATAAAGTTCATACTTGATAGTATGTGATAATTTAATATGAACATTTTACATTGCAATAATTTTTTTTTTTGTTGTTGTTTGCTTTTAATCACACACATCGGTACTTAATATTTTGGCCAATAGTTATTTTGATGCTTAAAATTTACATGTTTTTGTCCAAGTGACGGCCAACAAACATTATATGATGTATAATTTATATACACTGTATTGTAAAAAAAAATTAGGTAAAATATCATAATAAAATTATATTCGGTGAAAAAATTGATTTAACGTAACATGTATAATTTCCTCAAAATTTTAAGAGTAATTTTTTATGTATACGTGATATATATCTTTTGTCAGGAGAAATTTATGTCATAGACATTCAAAAGAAAACGAAATATGTGTATATAGAATGAAATTAATTCTAGGTTTCATAGTTTCGAAAAAAAAGTTTTGGATTGAATGTAGAAGTATTGCCTACGTGTGTATAAACAATTGCGTGCCCTCTCAAAACTCATTCACTCTTTCAAAAAAAAAAAAAATCTCAACTCATGCTTATTCGCGGCTTTTACTCTTTCTCCTCTCACTCATATTCATATTTCAATCAACTCATATAATAATTGGTTTGAAGTCATAATGACAAGCAATTGAAATTTTAAAGTTACTATTAAGACTCTCTAAAATTAATTTTAAAATTATTTCATAATGCTATTTTTGACTATATAATTTTGAAATAAATTATAGATGAATGTTAAAAACGTATGAAACTTTCACTCGCTATTTCTTTATATCGCATGCAATTTAAATGGTATTGATTTAGAATGCATTGTACACTTCTTTTCAGGTTATGTTATTTTCAATAAAAAAAAAAGCATTAAAAAAATTTACTCAAACCCGTGCAACACACAGGTTATATACCTAGTTCATATGAAAATAAAGAAGATAACAATGATAATTATCTAACTTCTTTAAAAAAAAGAGTGGTGAGATATGTACACTCCCATGTGGCAAACTCCATTCTACACCCCTTATGTAGTATGGGTCAATTTTATCCATTTGCTAAAAGTGAAGGGTAATTTTGTCAAAAAAAACCCCGAAACTTTCTATCTTCCTAACATCTCTTTCCCTGCCGCCACTCTTCCGTTTCCGGCGGCGACAGAACGTCTCAATCTTTGTCCTAATCCTTCTTCCACTATCTATCCACCACATTCACTGCGGTCCACGCCATAACCATATCTCCGCCGCACCCCCAGATCGTCTGTCGTCCACCACTTTCCTCCTCCTTAAACCTGGATCTGATTTCTCTCTCTCTCTCTCTCTCTCTCTCTCTCTCTCTCTCGTCCGTTTACTTCACCATTATGTCCAACCCACCCCGCCATTGTCCTCTCACCACCACCGCTGACCACCGCCGACGTCTCTATTCTCTAGTTCTGTAAGAAGAAAATCCAAACAAAGTGAACAATAATAACATTCATCGTCGTCTTTCATTCAAACTATTTTCTTCTTCTTCTTCTTGGAGGAAGATGAACGTGACAGAGGAGAGAGAAAGAGAGAGAGAGAGAGAGAGTTTTCTTGTTTCATTTTCATTTACTTTTATTTTTTTATTTTATTTTTTATGTTGTTATTTTGAATTTTGAGTTAAAAAAATGTTGTCAGCTAAGGGTGTAGATGGGAGGGATGTCAAATTGGGTGGTCAATCAAACATAACTCATAAAAAATGATAATTATTAAGAGCAATGTTATATGTACAATCAAAATTGAACAACTAATGCAACACCTTTTAATATTGTGAGGAGCACGCAAATCGAAATCACTAAAAAATATTATAAAATTACAAAAAGGTTGTTGGTTGTACAAAAATGATGTTCATATATCATTCCTCTTATTCTAACTACTGGTAACTCTTAATTAACTTTATCTCTAATATTTGCTAGAGTAAGGTGTTTATTACACTTTTAGCTTGAAAAATCTCAACTAACATGTAGTATTTTTAAGATTTTGTAAGACACTCTCAAATAGATTTTTGAAATTATGAAAATTTAAAATAAAAAAAAACTCTTATTATGTCAAATTTTACTCATATCACTCATTCTAAAAACATGTTATAGATTAAATCGATAGTAAGTGGTTAAAGATAGAGATCAAATTAAAAATAAATTGTTAAAATGTAGGGACATAATTGATAGTAAATAATTACATTTGGAGACCAACTTAACAATCTTATAGAACTGAGGACCTTTTGTGACATTCACAATCTCAAGACCTATTTGAGAATAACTAATTTAACGGTATACTATTTCCTAAATCAATGGGGATGTTTGCCATGTGAAATGATGAAAATAGTGGCCTCTTTTGTGTGAAAATTAACTAATAATACATATCTTAATTGAAACTTATAAATAAATAAACAAATTTGATTTTCTTACAAATTGATTAAAACTTGCAAATTTAATCTATTTATATCTGTATGTACTTAGATATTGGTTATTAAGTTGTGTAAAAATGTGAAATAGAGTAGTTAGATATTGTTGGGAAATGCGAATCTAGATTTTTTTTAAGTGTTTGAGAAAATGCATCAATAAAATAGAGTAGTTCGATTTTATATTTGAAATTGATGTTATATTATTTTTGAAATTTTTATAGTTGCAGGTAGTTTTATGTTTAAGTTTGTGAACTTAGTTGTTGTGCTCTAAGTTAAAGGCTTTCATATTTAAATCAATCTAAAATAAAATTGCAAACTCATCTAAAAGAATCGAAAATCGCATAAAATATTGGATGTGTTTTTGTAACAATCACTCGGGTCGAATCAAATTTTGAATTCCTTTTATATTATCATTTTGTTAGTTGTTTTTTAATAATACATATGTATTCCCCTAAAATGGTATTTTGGTACCCGTATATTTTTCAAAGCCATGGGCATACTTTATCTATTCGCATTCTCAGCATGCAAAGCCTCTCCAGCTACCTTATCCAAACAAAGTAATAAGAACCAACATCTAAGTATTATCTCATCAAGTGAGTTCTGTTACATGCATGGATTAAATTACGTCATAATGTTTGATCATGAATGATATTTGGATCCCTTTTTTTTTTGTGGTGGCCAGGGTTCGAACTCAGACCTTGCATATATTATGCATTGTCCATAGCAACTGTGATAAGCTCACGATCGAAATGTTTGAATCCCTTATCCAAAGAAACACCATTTTAACTATTTTCTTCTTTTTCCTTTTCACTCATTTTTTATCTATTTTCTTTTACTCATGAAAGAGATATTTTCTTTTCTCTCTTTCGTGTATAAAAAAAATACAGAATAAATACACCGAGTGAAATTCGGTGGTGGGATTGACTTGCAATCACTATTTGACTGCGGGGAATCCTATGTACTACACACACATTCATTTGACGCAACCTCCATTCTATGTACTGCACACAGCTTCAAGAAAGCTTGAAATGTCATTTTGGAGTCCCTATAATCTAGTATATTCAAAATTTACATATTAAGTTATAACCAAAACTACTTATTTGTGAGCATCACAAAGTAATTGCTTTGTAAGAGACAAATAGATAGATTGATGCATAATTTAGGAATTCTTTAGTAAGATTTTATAGTATAGCTTATAAACATAAACGTACGTATGCAGAAACCAAATTAGGTGGGGGATTTAATTCATGTAGGTTAAGTGTGCAGTACATATAATACACACACATTAATTTTGACGCAACCTCCATGTGATGATCAGCATCTTTCTATTCCAAGTGTCCTTCTGGCGCAACCTCCATTCTGTGTACTATACACAGCTTTAAGAAACCTTGGAATGCCATTTTATAGTGTCCCTACTAATCTTCGAGTGCAATCTCAAGAGAGGAAAAAGAAACAAAACCTAAGGAAAATGGCGTCTAATGAAGCTCCCATTCATATCCTACTTGTTTCTTTTCCAGCACAAGGACACATAAACCCTCTTCTTAGACTAGGAAAATGTCTTGCTGCAAAGGGTGCCTCTGTCATCTTCACCACAACAGAGAAAGCTGGCAAAGACATGGGAATTGTTAACAACATCACCAACAAATTAGCAACTCCAATAGGTGATGGTTCTCTCACTTTCGAGTTCTTTGATCATAGTTTACTAGATAATGGTTCCGTTAACCATGCAGAACTTGAGCGTGTTGGGAGACAGTTTGTTTCTCAAACGATCAAGAATTATGCTGATTCAAACAAACCAATTTCATGTGTCATAAACAATCCATTTCTTCCATGGGTTTGTGATGTAGCTTTTGAACACAATATTCCTTCTGCTTTATTATGGACTAATTCCAGTGCTGTTTTCGCAGTTTGCTATGACTATGTCCACAAATTAGCACCTTTCCCTACAAATGAAGAACCTTATATTGATGTTCAACTCAACCCTTCTATAGTTCTTAAATACAATGAAATCCCAGATTATATACATCCTTTTAATCCATTTCCAATTCTAGGGACACTCACCACCGCACAAATAAAGGACATGTCTAAAGTGTTTTGTGTATTAGTGGATACCTTTGAAGAATTAGAACATGATTTCATCGATTATATTTCAAAAAAATCAATCACAATAAGACACGTTGGTCCTTTGATTAAGAATCCTAAGGCAAACGGAGCAAGCAGCAATACTCTTGGTGATTTCACTAAGAACAATGATGATTCTACTATTATAGAGTGGCTAAACACAAAGCCAAATGGTTCTGTAGTTTATATTTCTTTTGGGACTATTGTGAATCATACTCAAGAACAAGTGACTGAAATTGCATATGGGTTATTGAATTCTCAAGTCTCGTTTTTGTGGGTATTAAAACAGCATGTTTTCCCCGATGGGTTCTTGGAGGAAACAAGTGGGAGAGGAAAAGTAGTGAAATGGAGTCCACAAGAAGAAGTACTTGCTCATTCTTCAGTGGCATGTTTCATTACACATTGTGGTTGGAATTCATCAATGGAAGCACTTACTTTAGGAGTTCCAATGTTGACATTTCCAGCATTTGGTGACCAACTTACAAACGCAAAGTTCTTGGTTGATGTTTTTGGGGTTGGGATTAGATTGGGTCGTGGTGATAAGAAGCTGGTAACAAGAGATGAGGTGAAGAAGTGCTTATTGGAAGCAATAACGGGGGGAAAAGCAGAGAGGTTGAAACAAAATGCAATAAAGTGGAAGACGGCAGCAGAGGATGCGATGGCAGTCGGTGGATCCTCTCACCGGCATCTTGATGCATTTATCCAAGACATTAAGAAACATGGCATTGTTAATATTCAGAAGATGTAATATCGTAAATTTCATTGTCATCGTTGCATATTCAGAAAATCCATGCGGTTATATTTTTGTGTTAGTAGTTATGTTGTGTCTTATATGAATTGTAATAAATTAGCAAGTTATGGAAATGGGGTCATTCAGTTATTTTGGGTTAAGGATTGGAAGAGAGAGACCATGCTATCCTATTTACTATCATCGTCTAAAAGTTATATAAAACACAGGCACTCTTTTGTACTCAGCTTCCTATCAAGTTTAGTAGTTTTGAAAATTGTAATATATTTCCGGAAAATGAATAAATATCAGCCCTCTCAACTTCCTGCTAACTATAAGTTCCTTTTTCTTTAAGACGCAAACAGAACTTCTGTCCATTATTTGTTGTGGATCTGGTCTGTTAATCAAACATTATGTTGCCATATAACACATGGTAGTCTATGGTTAAGAAGAGTTTTATCCTTGCTTCTCAAGATAGTTAAATATTCAGATCTAGAAACCTAATGATTTTGTTTTCTTCAAATGATTAATATACCAACATGTTGTAGGAGATTTTTGACGAACTCTCGACATTCTTGTGTTGTTTTGTCAGGTCACTAATTTGTATAAAAGAATAAAGTCTATTTTATTTGCCTCTCGGTCGTACGTGCATTATTAAAATTCATTGTAGTCATTTAGCAAATTTGGCCAACTCCACCATTAGTTCCTAAAAGTCATCCATTTTTAATTTTATTTGCTTCATGTTACTACTTTGTTCTCTTATAAATGAACACCATCAAGTTTGAGACAATATCACCATTTATTTTAGTTAGGTTTGTGCTTGCTCAACTGGAGGTAGATTCATTCAATGCTTTTCCCCGCAAATCCTTCCATGCCTCCGTAGAGAGATTCTTCATAGTAATCAAGACGAATTCATCCAATATTTTACACATTCAGAAAATGAGTATCCCAACCATTCAAGGAACAGAAGAAAGCCACGTTGGCAAGACTCAATAGTTTGGTTGAGCATAGAAACGCCCTCTTTTTATTGATTTCTGTTGGGTATGACTCATAGTATGATGATAACTAACATATCATATATGCTTAGATGGAATTAGCTTGGTAGAGCATTGCAGAATGATCAAGTGGTGATATTTGCATCCTAGCTACATAGTGTTTACTGCATTCCTTTTGTAGTTTTTGTAAGAGGTTTCCTTAGTCAAATATTGTTATTTATTAGATAAACCAAGCTAGTAAAGCCAACAAAAATAAATAAATAGTGATTAATATTTTAACTACCTATGATTAATTTGTTCAGATGATAATATGATATTATTTACTTTATTCTCTTTATTGGCTACTCACTATAAAAGTTAGATACTCGGAATCACCTATAATACCAGTAATAATTTTCATACAATCATCTATTAAGTCAACCGTGAAAATTAATAGAAAGCAGCAAAAAATACCTGATTAATTTGCATCTTGACCAATCTAAGTACCAAAGGTGCACTAACATGATCCAAGTATGATATTGGATATAGAAGCGCAGCAGCTTCAATATTTTTTACAAAGATATAATTGTCCCCTAAGATGAATGAGAAGTTTATTAAATGTATGCTATAGTAAATACCAATAATAAAAGGGGAAAGGGGTGATTTTCAGGTCTTAAAATTTGAACCAAAATAAAAGGAAATATTATGGGTATCCACTTTATCAAAAATATAATCAACAACCTTTCCCGAGTTAGATAAATTTTCAAAATTAGAAGATATTCTGAACAAGATGAAATGACTTGTGGAGATGAGACTGAAAAATTAGTTGAAAAAGAGGATACAATTGAACAGACAGGGTGAAAGAAAACAAGGCCAAGATCGATCAAGTAATAGATGTCAGAAAAGTGTAACTGGGGAGGAAATGGACCCTATATATATCATCTATACATCAAATTCATAAAGTTCGTCCCAAAGAGGCGGAAGCCAAATGATGATGGGTTGTCCGTCTCATTTTCGCCACCCTAACGAATCATGTGTCAAACTACTAACTTTAAAAGCGCTTATTAGGAGGCAACCCAACCTTTTTATTCATTTCCTATATTTAAGTTATTTATGTTATTACACAAAAGTTTGAATATGTTAACAGGGAATTTTAGATTGAGTTTGGAAAAGAATGAAAGGTTGGAAGAGATTTGCAGGATTATGTGATCCGTATAAATCACTTGGAGAATACATCTGCTCACCAGGTGTGATTTGACCTTAGTAAAGGGGATTTTAATCTCTATTTTGAATGTCCAGACGAAGCATTTTGCTTGCCCTACGAACTGTTAACCCCTGAGATTTGTCGATTGCGAAACAGTTGCGAACTCTCACGTTTTTTTAATTTGTTGTCAGCCTATTTTCACTTGGAGGGGAAGGGTTATGAAATGCAAGTAAATATTATAGGCAACAAAAGCACACCCTATGTAATGCACACAACCTCCCCGTGGGAAATGGAGTCCACAGGAAGTAAAGGACCGACACCAATTAATACGATTTATTTCATTTTCATTGTTGCAAAAGAGAGCACACCTGTTGTTTTACAAGCATATAAATATTGTTGGATGTAATGCACACATTCATTTTGACTCATCCTCCATTCTATGTACTGCACACAACCTCTCCGTGATGATCAGATTCATTTCCCATTCCAGTCCAAGTGTTCTTCTGACACAACCTCCATTCTATGTACTATACACATCTTCAAGAAAGCTTGGAATGCCATTTTAGAGTGGTCCCTGCTAACAATCCTCACATGTCATCATTATGTATCTTGTCTAGCAGCAAATTGAGTTAGTGAATTTCAAGGCCAACCCCTCTTGCAAGTAGGTACTATCAAAGCCAACGTACAATAGTAAATGAGTCAGCTGTGAGTAAATTTTAAAGTTATATTAAGGACTTTATCCCAATTATACATTTTTTTAAAGAGCAAGAATAATTTGTTGCAAGAATCAAAATCAACTATCACAAGATGTGCATATTACAACAGACCAAATCAAATGATCAGCCAATCAAGATTAACTAAAAAAAAATACACAATGTCCAAAAAGCAAGCAACCTCTAAAATGACAAACTCCCGCCCTGCAATTATACATTTATTTTGTCCACAATTTAGATAACCTTAAAGGGATGAAGTTAAAATCTCATGAGAAAATAGTTGTAAAATACTAATTAATGTCACTGATATTAATAATAATAATTTTTTTCTTCCCTATTTATTTAAAAATATATATTTACTTTATCAAGTATTTAACACTTTTTTACGCTAAAAAAAGAGCAAATGAATGAGCTGTGAGTCAATGAAGTGTAGTATATATTTAAAATTTACATATTCAGTAATAATCAAAATTATTTGTTTCTGAGCATGAAAAAGCTGTTGCTTTATGCTTCGTTAGACTATATATATAAAGATATTCTCCTACTAGCATTATTGAATCTTTGAGTGCAATCTCAAGAGAGGAAAAAAAAACAAAGACAAAAGGAAAATGGCGTCTAATAAAGCTCCCATTCAAATTCTCCTTGTATCTTATCCTTCATACGGACACATAAACTCTCTTCTTAAACTAGGGAAGTGTCTTGCTGCAAAGGGTTCTTCTGTCATCTTCACCACAACACAGAAAGCTGGCAAAGACATGGAAACTGCTAGCAACATCACTAACAAAACAACCACTCCAATTGGTAAGGGTTTCCTCACTTTTGATTTATTTGACGATGGTTTGAACGACGATCATCCCATGAGAGCAAGTCTTGGTGACTACACATCACAGCTTGAGCATGTTGGGAAACTATATGTTTCCCAAATTATAAAAAATCATGCTGAGTCAAAAACACCAATTTCTTGCATCATAAACAACATTTTCATTTCATGGGTTTGTGATGTAGCCACAGAACACAAAATTCCTTTTGCTATTTTGTTTAATGAATCTAGTGCTGTTTTCACTTGTTACTATAACTATTTCCACAAACTGGTGCCTTTCCCTTCAAAAACAGAACCTTGTATTGATGTTCAATTGCCTTCTATAGTCCTTAAACACAGTGAAATTCCTGTTCTTCTGCATCCTTCTAATACATATCCGTTTCTAGGCCCACTCATTTTAGGACAAATTAAGAATTTGCCTAAAGCATTATGTGTATTTGTGGATACATATGAAGAATTAGAGTCTGATTTCATCAATTATATTTTGAAAAAGTCAGTCATCATAAGACCAATTGGTCCGGTGTTCAACAACCCAAACATAATAGGTGCAAGTAATATTCGTCGTGATTTTGTTAAGACTGATGATACTACTATTATAGAGTGGCTAAACTCAAAGCCAAAAGATTCTGTGGTTTACATTTCCTTTGGGACTATTGTGCAATTTCCTCCAGAACAAGTGAATGAAATTGCATGTGGGTTACTGAATTCTCAAGTCACATTTTTATGGGCAAAGAAAAAGCATGATGATTTGCCTGATGGATTTTTGGAGGAAACAAGTGGGAGAGGAAAAGTGGTGAAATGGAGTCCACAAGAAGAAGTACTTGCTCATCCTTCAGTGGCATGCTTCATAACCCATTGTGGTTGGAATTCAACGATTGAATCACTTGCTTCAGGAGTTCCAGTGTTGACATTTCCAGTATTTGGTGACCAACCTACAAATGCAAAGTTCTTGGTAGATGTTTTTGGTGTAGGGATTAGATTGGGTTATAGTGGAGCTGAAAACAGATTGATAACAAGAGATGAGGTGAAGAAGTGCTTGTTGGAAGCAATGGCGGGGGAAAAAGCAGAGGAGTTGAAGAAAAATGCAATGAAGTGGAAGAAGGCAGCGGAGGATGCAGTTGCCGTAGGTGGATCCTCTGACCGATATCTTGATGCATTTATCGAAGACGTTAAGAAACAAGGCGCTGTTAATTTTCAGAAGATATGATAAACTATCCATAGGGGAAACAATGTAACCCAAGTGCTATCCTAGGGGAAAATAAATTTAGGAATGAAAATTCCAAAAAGAGAAAGTACTCTGCTTATTAGGTGGATAGCTCATGTAGTAGTTTTTTGAATGGAGTAGTTATTTTAGTAGAAGCATAAAGTAATAAATAATTTGGTATGTTTTTGGAGTGAATCTTCAACGATTTGATAGTTTGTTGGATAAATGTCTATGTCTGAGTCTATAGACTATGTTCGGGTGATTAGAAAGTGGAAAATAGTAGATGAGTGCTTATGATTATAATGTTTTTGTAATTCTTCATCTATAATTTCGAAAACAATGTTTAGTACTTAAAAAGTTATAATTGTACAACTTTATTTACAATTTGTTTTTTAATCGAGTATTCTCTGCACGCAACTACAGAGAATAAACCATTGATCCGGATTTCGAATAGAATCATAATGGATGGAAAAACTCAAAATTTAATACTACTACATGTTGAAAACTGCATTTGAGCGGTTATTGTGGTTTTTGAATAGATGCTTTTTAAAGTTACATAAGTAAAAATATCAAATTGATTGACATTTTAAATTAGCGTATTGTTTTCCCTCCAAAAAAAAATTAGCGTAGTGTTTGGATGTGTTGGACCTTCACATAAAAGAAACTCAAGAAATGAAACCGCATAAACCAACATCATTATGCATTTTGTTTTGGATGGACTGAATCAAAATAACTGCTTAAAAACTCAAACATAAATGAAAAATCTTATGTTTAACTCTGGGAAGCAATGTCTAACCTTAACAATTTCAGTGTTAAGTTAGGACTTAGGAAGAAATAAATTTCAAATTATTAGAAGATAAAAGAAATAAAATCATTGGTCCACTCAGTGTTACGTACAATATCTTGATTATGTGTATGAGCAGGGGTTGGGCCTGTCTGCTCCGACTTGTGTAGAGGTGGCATCTGGATACATGAGATGATTTTTACCATCTCACATGCAACCATCGTATGTTCATATTTCAAGGTCACCTGAACAGGAGGTCCTTGATGAGGTTGTTACTAAGCAACATTGAGACCACCAGTGGGTAGACTTTAGGATGCAGTTAGGGTACCTTTGAGACCATATGATTATTATCATGGTAAGTGGTCAGGTGGAGCAAGAAATTATCACTTGGCTTAGTTTGAATACAATTATGCAAGAGGCTCATGGGGGATGGTCTATCGCCGTAGGCATGTTAGAAGCTTTTTATGCTACGTAATAGTTTTATGAATGTGCTGTAACATTTGAATAATTTATGATTTTTTAATTTTGGTTTGAATCTTTTGGTTGTAATCTTTGGATATTGGTGACACTATTTTAATTTTATTTTATTTTTATGTTCTTTCATATGCTTTTATCGATTTGTTTGGTTATAATTTGCTTGTATGCATGTCAATCAATCTCGTTTCCTCATTTTGCCAAAAAAATATGTGTAAGTTAAACAACACATATTTCGTCTCCGTTGACCATAGTTTTAAAACTCGGACTGGATCGATCGGTTTGACTGGTTGAACCGAGAACCAGACCCCTGGCCGGTTCGGTCTAAGTTTTGGATTAGTTGTACAGTTAACCTAATGTGAACTGAGCCGGTGTGACTCGGTCAGAACCGGTGAAAACCGATGACTCGCGGTTTTATGAACCGTACCGGTTTCATAAACAAACTAATATTTTATTAAACAATTTTATTAAAAAAGTGGCGTCCGTGAGGATTGAACACGCAACCTTTCCCTTGTGTCCCACAACCTATACCCTGCATCTGGTATATGTTTGCTTCTAGACATTTATATATGTAATCATATCATCAAATTTAAACGTGGGTTACCATCGTATTAAATAGCAAAAATGTTTAGAGAAAACAAAATCTCATTTAAACAAAATTGTCATTTATGTATTTTAGGACGTTTTTTATTCTTTTATAAAAATGAAATTTTTTAAGACATTTTTAATACTTATCTAAATATTGTATAATTTATTTAGATATAAAATATACATGTTATAATCAATGAGTTTGAATTTGAAGAATCAATTTGTGAAACTATATAATATTGTTTAATGATTTTTGACATTTTATAGGTGTCATAGTTTTTTCTGAAATTTTTTATTGATCAAGTCTTCTGGTTCAATTTAATTTAATACATATATAAAAAAAATTATAAAATGATCGGGTTATATAGTTGAGTCTTTCGGTTTAATTCGATTTAGTTATGCAGTTCAACCAATAACACAGTTGTTCAACCAACGAACTGGTGACCCAGTAACATTGTCGAGTCGATAATTGGTTCGAGTTTTAAAACAAATTAAAACAAAATTAAAACAAAATTAATTTAGTCACATAAATTAATATCATTAAATTTCATTCTCTTTTAATTTATTTCATTTTATGTGAATGTACCCAAATCTTTTTGATTTGGGCTTGTGACCATAGAAGACTTTCTCTAGTAACATCTTTGCAACTTCCGAAAAATCGTCGATTAGTGAAGAAATGGAAAGCACAAGCATAATCATTGACTCAATAAACCAAAAACCGTACTTTATACAAAATAATTCTAAATTAATTGAAATAGACTAAAACTTTAATTAAAAAAGACTCTAAAAATATTGTATGAAAACTGTCATCAAATGTCACATTATATATGTAAGGATTGTAGACCAAACTCTGAACTTCTCATTTATTCACATTAAGGGAGAATTTTTAACTACTAGACTATTTGACAAAAAAGTAGAAAATGATTTGTCGTCCTTATGAACACAACTCAGTTGATAGGAATATTGTAATATATAAAAATCGGGATTTGAATTTGGGATTCTCCACTTATTTACCTTAAGGGAATACATTTGGGATTCCTCGTGCAACATTTTTAGTATACTTCTTTTAGTCTTTATTATAAAGAAAGGAATACATAATTTTAGAGTGTCTTTTTCATTTTCAATTATATCTTTAAACAAAGGGCGATGCTATGATCGCGAGGCAACACACAACGAAATCATCCCGAAAGAACTACAACCATTGGATTTGTCAAAGAAATATAAACACATGAGTACATGAAAGTTAGTGGGCCCCACTAATATGCATGCTTGCCTGTCGTGATCAGGATCATATCTCTCACTATATCTATCACAACCCTTAAACAAATTGTATATAAGAATATTATATTGTTGCTGCTGTTTTTCAAAAATATAATAATTTATATTATATTTATTATATTGTTAATCTCAATAAAAAAGATTAGTTTGTTACAATATGAAAGAGTAAAATATCTATACTTATAATTTTTTAATCCTAATCAAATTAATTTTAATTGAAATCAAAATTTTATTAAAATTATTTGTTTATAATTTATACAAATTAGCATAATAAAAATAAAAATACAGACAAAGGGACATGAATTACAACCTAAATGATAGTAAAATATTAAGTATTAAGAGATTGAGTGTAGTAACATATAACTATTTTTTATTCTAGTAAAATATTCGGTATTAAGAGATTGAGTGTAGTAACACATAACTATTTTTTATTCTAGTAAAATATTAGTATTAAGAGATTGAGTGGAGTAATATATAACTATTTTTTATTCTAATGAGAGAAACGAGATCAGGGGCGGACCTAGCTCATGGCCATGTGTAGCTATACCCACACATGGATTTTAAAAAAAAATTAGAAGTTTTTTATTTAGCGACCGAGTTTTCAATCTCTAAGGCATTAAAATCGGTCGCTAATACATTTAACGACAGAAATAGAGACTCAAAATTCAGTTGTTGGAGTAAAAATCGATCTCTAATGCGTTTTAGCGACAAAAATACTGACCGAAAAATCAATCGCTAAAGTATAAATTATTAAAAATCAGTATTTTTTTCAGTTGCTACTTATTTAGCCACACTTAAAATGTATTTCTAGATCCGTCCATGAACGACATGATTACTATTTATATCACCATTCATAAAATGTAATAGTAAATTATATAATCCCCTGCTACGTTCTAACTACTACTAAAAAAAACTATATATTTTATTCTAACGAGAGACACGAGATGGTTATTATTTCTATGATCGTTCATAAAATTAGTAAAGTGTATCCCACTGCTACCATTATAAAAATATATTATCTCTGACTCTGAAAAAAATCATCGAAGAAGATGAGATCGGAAGCTCCCACTCATGTCCTCCTTATTTCTTATCCAGCACAAGGACACATAAATCCTTTGCTTAGCCTAGCAAAGTGTCTTGCTGCAAAGGGTGCTTCTGTCATTTTCATCACAACAGAAAGAGCTGGAAAAGACATAAGAACTGTTAACAACATCATTGAAAAATCATTCACTCCAATTGGTGATGGTTCTCTCACTTTTGAGTTCTTTGATGATTGTTTAGAAGATGATGATCCTATTAGAGGAGATATTACTGGCTACATAGCACAGCTCAAACTTGTTGGGAAACCGTTTGTTTCTGAAATGATCAAGAATCATGCTGAGTCAAACAAACCAATTTCATGTCTCATAAACAATCCTTTTCTTCCTTGGGTTTGTGATGTAGCTGCTGAACATCATATTCCTTCTGTTTTATTATGGGTTCAATCCACTGCTGTTCTTACCGCTTACTATAACTATTTCCACAAACTGGTACGTTTCCCTTCAAATGAAGAACCTTATATTGATGTTCAATTACCTTCTGTAGTTCTCAAACATAATGAAATCCCAGATTTTCTGCATCCTTTTAGTAAATTTCTATCTTTCGGGACACTCATCTTAGAACAAATTAAGAATTTATCTAAAGTATTTTGTGTTTTAGTAGAAACCTATGAAGAACTAGAGCATGATTTCATTGACTATATTTCAAACAAATCAATCCTCGTAAGACCTATTGGTCCATTGTTTAACAACCCAAACATTAAAGGTGCAAACAATATCCGTGGTGATTTTGTTAAGAGTGATGATTGTAATATTATAAAGTGGCTAAACTCAAAGCCAAAAGGTTCTGTGGTTTATATTTCTTTTGGGACTATTGTGTACCTTCCTCAAGAACAAGTGAATGAAATTGCACATGGGTTATTGGATTCTCAAGTCTCGTTTTTGTGGGTATTAAAACCACCTGTTAAGGAAGCAAGGCAAGAGCCACATTGTTTGCCAGATGGGTTCTTAGAGGAAACAAGTGAGAGAGGAAAAGTTGTGAAATGGAGTCCACAAGAAAAAGTACTTGCTCATCCTTCAGTGGCATGCTTCATAACACATTGTGGTTGGAATTCATCAATAGAAGCACTTTCTTTGGGAGTTCCAATGTTGACATTTCCAGCATGGGGTGATCAAGTCACAAATGCAAAGTTCTTGGTTGATGTTTTTGGAGTTGGTATTAGGTTGGGTTATAGTCATGCTGAAAATAAATTGGTGACAAGAGATGAGGTGAAGAAATGCTTGTTGGAAGCAATGGCAGGGGAAAAAGCAGAGGAGTTGAAGAAAAATGCAATGAAGTGGAAGAA
>Ga0228711_1006450_pt1 | contig 17412 bp, 15 predicted proteins | sample MedpolnodulmetaG_2_FD_177996 | JGI IMG/M metagenome (GOLD analysis project Ga0228711, IMG submission 177996) | Root nodule microbial communities from Medicago polymorpha collected in Santa Monica, California, United States - brown nodules | ecosystem: Host-associated > Plants > Roots > Nodule...
TTCTTATACAAATGTCACTTTCTCCATTTGAGAGCTTAAATCATAAAACGTGAAGTTGGACATGTCTGCTTTAGACTCCTTCAATTCTTTGTTTGCACATACATTAAGATTTGTTGCAGAGATGTTCCGTAAATTGACTCGGTATATATGCATGTTATTTTTCTAGAACAATTATACTGCATGTATACAATGTAAATTCAGTTTCATATTGTCATAAAGCTAACAACTAGTTCATTGTTGTGTAAGAGAACGACTAGATTATCTAATTGTTGAGAATGTATATGTTTCTTATTAATTTTTATCAATGTATTGTATTAATTTTGAGCCATAAAAATGCCTACTATCTATCTAATAATCATTCCCTAAAAGAAATATCTATCTAATTAAAAAAACAATTTTAAAACATTTTTTTAAATTATTTTAATTATTAAATTTTAATTTTCTGATTTTTTAAACAATTTAAAAACGTTTTTTTAAAAAAAATTCATACAACGTTTTGCCAGGGGTTAACCCCTCACAAAGTTGCTGACACAGTCTGTAAAAAGCTTGCATTAACCAGAATGCGTCAGAAAAGTCTGCAATCATGCAGACACAATTTGCCAGGGGTTGAGCCAGGGCCTGTGCCAGGAGCGCATTTGCCAGGAGCTAAAGCCCTGACAAGTTCATTTGCGATGAGCAGATTTGCTGGTGATTCTGCTCCTGGCAAAACTCCTGGCAAACGTCCAGTTGCCAAGGCTTTTAGGCATTTTGCCAGGGCTTCTGCCCCTGGCAAAATGCAACATTTCTTGTAGTGGAGATCGTGGTTGTGGTGTTGAGATCAAAGGTAAGACTTTATCCGGTGTTTTTCGCGGCAGTTGCGGTGCTGGAGTGATGTTGACTTCTAGTGCTGGTAGATAATATGTTGGGTTTGCAAGCTTCCTTTCTTTCACCATGATTTTGATGATGTTTCTCCTGGCTTGAAGATTTACTCCTGCCACTACATCTATTTTTCCACCTTCAATTGTGGAAGCATCTTTCAAAATTTCTGCATCCGATTCTTCTTCTTCAGTCTTCTCCTTGTTTCTTTCAAACTCCTCCTTCAAATGATGCAAATGTTGTGGAAACACCTTGCAAATGTTTTCAGTCGAATCTGTCAATGATTCCCTCATCTCTTGCAACGTTGCTTTGATAGAAAGATGAGAATCATGAAGTTGCACTCTGAAATCATTTGTAGATTCTTTTGAAGCTTCTAAAAACTTAGTTAATGTTTTTGTAATAATATCTAAATTTTGAATTGCATCAACAGGTTTTAAAGAAGAGTATTGGGTTTGGTTTTGGTGGTTGTTGTGGTAGTTTGGGAAGTCATAATTGTATTGGTTGGAAGAAGTTAAATATAAAAGGTATGGGTTTGGGTATGAGTTTGGTGATGGTTAAGTTGAAAGAATTCTGCTCTTTATTCAAACGGTTTTGCCCCTACGTGATGATAGACTTTTAGCAAGTGTATTAAAACTATTGAAGTAGTAAATTAAAAGTTCGTATCCACGAGGACTGTGTTAATCTCAATTTAGCAATAATGTTAATATTTAAGATGTGTAAATTTTATAAGTGTCCGAGGGAGTAGGTTTGATTGCATAAAAATAACGGAAAATAAAGATTGTTTTGAAAATATATGGAGAGATGAGATTATGTCTTTCGAATCCTCTAATACTCCTCTAGTTTCACCATGGTTAACTAAAATAGCCCTAATCAACTTGACTTAGGACCCTCTTCTCAGATTACAGTCCATAATTCCTTAGATGATCTAATATTCTTTGAAGGTTTTAAGAACGTTAACCTAATATCACAAATAAACGATTATCCATTCCTAGACTAACCCTGTTTATTTGAACAATTTAATTAGGTCTAAGTTGAAAGTTATGGTCAGTAGTCATTCATTCTCACGAATTCATATTTATATGTGATAAGTATATAAAAAGCATTAAGAACAATTGAATTGAATAAAACTAGATTGATATTCATATATGAAATAGAGTTTCACGGCAACATGGTTCAAACAGTGTACATCAGATTCATCTCATGACCTAATCAAAGGAAATTAGCTAGACATGATCGAACAAATAAACAACATGGTAAAAAAAATAAACCGATAGAGTTCCGCCATTGTCGGCTTTGCTCCGTAATTTCTTTTCAATAGCTACTGTTGATGTTGTTTCATGTGCCTTCCTCTCTCTCGTGCTGCGTAATGTTTTTGTTCTCCAAAAACGTGTTCCTGTACCAGCCGTAATGTGAATTCCCCCTAGTGTGCACAGCTAGCTTTCTTTATATAGGTATGTAACCTAGTTCCTTTCTTTCTCCACAAGCATGTCACGCTTTTCTTTCCTTTGATTTTCTCAAGCCCAATCTTTTTAATATGAATATGAATTCTTAATTGCGTTTTGTGACCTCTTGTTTTGCTCTTTTTATCATATTTTCTCTTGCTTTCATTTCTTTCCTTGTGCCACATGTCCTTAAAATCGTGTCACGAAATAGCCGTCGTGACACGTTTTAACCAATGTCGAATGAACCTCATCTTGTACTCCAAATCGTGACACGTTTTCAAAAATCGTGACACGATTTTGCTTTCTTCAAAATCTTCTATTTTTCTTGTTTTCTTTGTTGTTTAAACTTGCTTGTGAACTCAAAATATCATGAAAATGACACTAAAAATAGTGAATGATTGACTATCATCACGTGACTTAACTCACGTAGCGTGAGTTAACCCACGCTGGGTACTATTTTCGATCAAAACCAAGCAGGCAACCACACAGCTCCATTTTTTTTCCCTCCACCTCCAAAAACTCAAAAAGTGCGAATTTTTGGGTCAAAATCTTCGTTCCAAATCATTGCAAATCGTCAGGAAGCAAGATTCTACGCTCATCAAGCATCATAGAACAGGTAATGTACCGACAAAACTAATCCTTTTTTCCTGGTTTTTTTGCAACTTACATCATTTTTTTCAGTAGGCGATAGGGCTGAGCGTGAGTTAACTCACGCTACTGTGATGCTCAGATTTTGAATTTTTGCGTCACTTTTTTTACTTGCTTTGCTTGCGGCACAAGTTATTTATTTTTATTTTTTTTTTGTTATTTTTTTATTGAATAGACATTGAGTGACATGGTTGAAAATGTGGCGGAGGATGACGTTGAACCGAAACCGGGCAAAAACAAAGCTTTTCGTCGTAGGCGTAGGTTTCGACGTAGGATCCGACAATGTCAAACCAACCAATGATGTGAAGTTTAAAGTGAAAATTCCTTTTCAAGTTCACATTGCTTCACAACCAAATAAAACCGGTACCTACCGCTAACTTTGAAGAAAAGCCTAAACCGGTACCTACCGGTGTTCGTGTTATTGAAGTAAACACCGGATCATTTTTTATAACAAATGAAAGTTGAAATGTGGTTTGGGTGTCCATAATTTTGTGTATGTGACGATGTTGAGTACGGCGGTTTTGGGTTTGGGTTTAAGTTTGGTGGTTGATGTTGAAGGTTGTAGTAGTTTGAATATGAAGGATTTGTGTATTGACTAGGTGATTGAGGTGAAATATTGGGGTTTGTGATGGTCGAGTAATGAGGAGTAGTGAATGTGTAGTAACCTGGATGAGTATACCTTTGGTTTGCCATGGGAGGTATTGAAGTTGAAGGATGAAAGCACCAATGTTGGAAGGCTAAATATTTTTTTACTGGAAATAAAGGAAAACAGAAATAAAACAGTAATGAACAATAAAATAAATTAACTAAAGAAAATAAAATAACATGTTGATTCATTGATTGTCTTGCGTGGTGTGTCAAAGACACTACATATTGGAAGGATAATGAATAATAACTCTAATGAGCCTAAAGATTAAATACATAGCTAAGAGGTCCAACTAGAAACAATTTAAAGGAAAGACAAACTAATATAATTTTAATCTTAAACTAAATATCTAAATCATTTATTTAAATCTAATTGAACTCTCTATCATGAAGAGTGCCATAAAGAAAACAACATTGTCATAATAAGCCACCTTTATTCGCTAGCCGGGTGAATCGTAAACAATGTCTGAATGAAAGTAAGAGCAAGGGCAATAAATGCAACAAGGAATGCAATAACGGTCCAAGGATTGTTGAAGTAAGTGCGAAAACCCAACGCTATCCAACTCTTGTATTTATTATGGTAATGTTCAACTATTTTGACTTTGACGTTAAGATATGTTTCTATGTTAGGTACCAAGTCAGTGCCTAAGGTATTGAAAAGATTAGCAACTTCCTCATCACTCCAAAAGGTGCACACAATCCCATTTGATCTCAATTCCTTCACATCTTGAGGATGGTCGATGAGTGAGTCCATGAAAGCTACATAAGAACAAATTCCGTAATCGTTCTCAAAATTTGGGGACATCTCATATGCTATCAGATTGAGGAAAGTAGCGGCTGTAAAGTTGTTCACAAGGATCGTAGGAATAGTCAGTTTCGCAGTAAACCATCCTTCAGAGAAATCTATGTCTGTTGGCCTGCGTCTCAAGCTTGACTTAAGTCTTATTCCTACTGCTCTTAGATCTTCTATGCCCCTGTATGTAATCAGCATGTCATCTTCCTTTGAATTCTCCTTACTCCATATCTTTATTTTTGGAAAAAGCTTTTGACTCCATAGCTTTATTTTTTGAAGAAGCTTTTTTAATTTCTGTGGACCTTTGTCCTCCGCTGCTTCTTTGGAAGTGATAGCTTCATTGCTTCTAGTCTTTGGAAGTGTTATCCCCCGGCACCTAGGGCTTACCGGCTTAGGATTCAAAATCAAAAAATTTATCCCATAAATATTTTAATTCCAAATTCATTAAATACACAAATTTTCTACTAAAAAACAAATAAAAAGTTTAAATACTTATTTTAACGGTGGAAAAACTTAAAACTATTTTTTTATTTTTTTAAAAAACTAATGAAAATATAGAAACGGAACAAGACAAGCTCTATTTCAAATTCTGCCCCTAAGTGTTAGAGACAAAATTTAGTAACCAGACATTTTTTTTGTACGTAATACTATTGTTAATTATTTCAATATTCTCTAGTGCTTTTTATTGTACCTTGGACTTAGATGTAGTGAGGATGAATTTACGTAGAAGATCAAGAAGATGCATTGGTGTCTCTGATTGTGACTCATTTGTTATTGATACACTATGTTGTTCTTCTCCTTTTTTATTTGAAACCATATCCTTCTCCTTTTGTGACTGCAACTCATTTGGTATTGATACACTATGTTTTCCTTCATTCTCCTTCTCTGACACTGGTATGTTCGAACAAAGACTGTCGGAGAAATTAGTCATGATTTTTATCAATTCACTCTCGTTGTCATTTTTCCACAATAGCTTGAGTACTTCATAAGGCAGTTGATTCTCAACCAAAAGCACATCCGTCACCACAAGAACAAGTTGATCAACCTTAATATTCATGTGCCCCGGTTCATGAAGCTTGGCTTCCTCCAAGATACGCAGCAACGAACAGCCATCCACGAACAACATCCACGACAGCTTTTCTTCAAGGCTACCAAAGCCTTCAAGAGACTGGCCGGTTAAAGTTAAAACATCATCATCAAAATGACCCTTCAGTTTATCAATGTTATCAGCAATCTTTTTATGTAGATCCTCTAGAATAAAGCCGTTGTTTTCTATGTATTTCGCCGCCCACATAAGCTTGTACTTCTCTCCTAACTTCAGATTTGTATTGCCATGATGAATAGGACCTATTGATACCAACTTAGGTGAGTAATGCTTCTCAAGATTTGTTCTATTTCTGAGATACTCAGCCACCCTTTGTATCTTTGGTCCAGAATCTTGAGGTGTTTGCTTTAAATTTTTTAACTCCACAACTTTTTTTTCAAAGGTAGTTTGGGATTCCATCATTCATTCAATATAATAATGGTTGTCGGATATTGATCTTGCAAAGTCACGAAATCACCTTTACCTAACAATAGGGGAGGGAGAAAAGGGAACTCCCAAATAATATTGTTCACTTCCACTCAAACTATCTAAAATAATCTCAAGATAACTAAAGTTACGTTTAGAAAAGTCAACTTGAGTTAACTCAAGTTGATTTTAGGTAAGTTAAGAGACCATCAATTCTCTACAGATATGCTATTTTTTCAAGACTCCAAACGTATAATATGTTATGTTGATTTTTTAAAAGAATGTCATGTCTTAAAAATATCAAATTCATTCATGATCCAAAATAAATCAGGACTAAAATTACACAAGTACACCAATATTTAGGAAGACACTCAAATTATTTTTCTCTATTTCACTTGGTATACTTTTTCTTATAAAATAAAATAAACAAAAAATTCTCTTATAATAAAAGAAAGGAAGTGGTACAATATTCATTAGGAAAATTCTATGGTGAAGTAGTGAAAATGACTTTTCTGATGAAGTTAACACTATAATATCAAAAGTGTAGTGAGTAACACCCCACTGTTTGTACAGTGGCATCAAAAGTTCAGTCCCCATAGTATCATCAATTCATCAGATTAACAAGACTACACTTAATCTAATTTTATCCTACCTTGTTTTAAGTGTAACACCCCACAAAGTGTAACACTTAAGACTATCACATAATATCATCAAATATGTTTGCATGTTAAAGATGCCAACAATAAAATAGTACATTTAAGTCCAAGATGTTGCAAGCATTACTAGATGAATTACTATTGATCATTAATCAGTAATCAACAATTTAAAAATGAATCAAACATTAAAATCAAAATTAACTTTTTCAAAAAAGTCAGTTTTCTAACTGCACCTTAGAAGCTCTCTATTCATTAATCATAACATATTTAATCCAACCATGAACCAACTATGCTCGATGTAACAAACAGCAGCCACTAATAATGCGAGCAGACGGTGAACAGCTTTCGTTCACCAATAATTAATGGCTCACTCGTACAGGAGAGCGTGTTGCACATGGTAATCCTTCCAATTTCACGGCCACACAGTCAGATTTTACTAGAGCAATAAATTCACAACGGTGCAAATTCGGTCATGGCTGTAATGAGAGTGTCCAATCTTTCTATCCTGTTTTAAATGCCACTGAATTTCGGTCAGCAGCTTGTCTTATTAGTCCACAACCAAAAATGTTTCCCCTGAAGACTGGGAAGAAAGTCACATAAGAATTTTACTGAAACTATGCTCTTCGGTCTCAAAATAACAGTGCTTTAAGATTTGTGTGCAATTTTAATGGTAAAAATTATTATGATTTAGGTTAAAGTGCATTTTTTGTTTTTTAAGTTTTAAAATGTTGTGATTTTGGCTCTCTGTTAAAAAAATTGAAAATTTTGTCCTTTATATTAAGGGAAATATGTTCTTTTGACCCTTTAACTTTATGAAAATATGTTCTTTTGACCTTTTATTTTTACGGAAATAAACTCTTTTGACCCTCTAACATTATGTCTTGATCCTTTCATGACTACAAACAATACTTGTCTAAAATCAACACCCAAAATTATTGTCATTCCACCTAACGGTTTTTACTTATCGTAAGGATCTAATTTTTCCATGATGTTACACATTGATTGGTCAGGTACTACAAAACAACATGGGAAATGCTAACCGGTGTCCTCATAATAATGGTTATGAAAGCAAATATAATAATTTTGTATTGGAACTTGTGCATTCAACTCTTCAAAGGTTTAAAAAATAGTATTTTCAATTTAAAACTTTCTTTTTTTGGTTTCCTTAACCATTGTCCTAAGAAGTCGGTTAGCATCACTCAAACAATATTGGTGCATCATTGGTACCTCATACCAAATTAATAATATCGCTTGACGAAGTAGTTGAATATATGTCAGGTCTCGGCCCTTTTCATATTGACGATTTTCATGAAACCAAACAAAAAACCTATTAGAAACTTCTTTATTATACCTCACAATTGACTTAATGTCACGATTGTCTCCAAATAAAACAGACTGTTCATTATGCAAATGACATGCCAACTTAAGGACATGAGGCCATTTATGGTGAAACATACAAACAATCTTAGTACTGGTTTATTTCATCTATTGATTTAAATTTGCCATAATCAAGGTAATGACATTTGCATTGTCTCCCTATTATGACACTGGTTCACACACTTAAAATGGTACTTGGTAGAGTTAGACTTGTTACGGTATTTCATGTTAACATGATCCCCAATATCTACTCATAAGATGTCGATTGTTTGAAACGATAACATGATTATCCAATTTAACATTATACTTCTCAATATGTATCCTAAAATTGTGATGTTTATATTGGGGTTAAATTCTCTTCATTTATCGTGGTAGTTTCTTTAAAATTCATAGGATAACACCTTGAACATCTACCAACTTTCTTGAAAAGGATATTTGTGTCTAGAAAAACCACTTGGCCTATGCATCATGTTAGATAATAAAGTATTGGGTTTAAGCTATTAGGCTTTTATATTAGTAAGTTAGAATCTATTAAGTTTATTATATATTCTCTCATAATCTTTTGTAATGTTAATCTATTTTTTGTATTTCATGAAACCTTAGTCGTCGTCTTTGTCAGTCTCTTTATTATTCTCTTTTGAAACCTTATATTATTAACATAGTTTGGTCCGCCTTGAACTATTTGTCGCTTCCGCAGTTGAGTTCCCAAAAAAAGTTGGGAATGTTGTGTGTTTGATTTGGTTTAATTTCTAGATTTGGTCTTTTAGAGTTTTTTGTTGTTCCTTCTCTTTTGTTGTTTGAAAGTACTCAATTGAAGAAAGAATTTTGTATAATCAGTCATTTTATATAATCTGATGCTACCAAACCACCTCCAATTTATATAATCAGTCAATTTGGAAAGCTATTTCAATAAAAAGAATCACAACAATCATTTCTTTTTCGCATAATCCATTTGTTTCCCCTTTCCCACAACGGAGGAATGATAAATCCAAACGACACCGTTGGGTAAATTTCACCTCTCTTTCACTTATAAAAAAAAGTATAATATCATAAGTAATGAATATAATAACCTCAAGAAATATCGATAATATTATATCATTAATTATACCCCTCAAAAAAGTACCCTTGCACAACATCACATAATTTAATACTCTATTAGATGAATGCAAGCGTCGCGTAGCTTATTTTTCACAACTCTTATATCGAATTTAATCGAAGACAAACGAATGAGGTAGTTCATACATTAGTTAGAAAGGACACATTCTTAGCTAGTCCCTACATTTTTATCGATGTACCGCCATGTATTATTGAATCTAATGAAATGTTATAAACTTTTTTCCTTAAAAAAAAAATCCTACTTTTTTTTTTGACAAAAATAAATGATATTTATTCATTCAAATTGATAGAGTACATCGATACAATGCAAATTCGCTAAAAACAAAAAGGATAAATCTGCGAACAAACTCACAGCATCCATGTTAATAGCATAAAACGGCAAAGTACAAAAGCCTACACTTATGACTAATTCTGATTCTTTTAATGACGTTTAGCTACACAAAAAATTATGTATTTATTTTAGGGGGCCTATTTGAAAAAGAGAGCCGAGCCTCCTATTTCATAGGAACAGTCCTGCCAATGTGTTTGCGATTTGAGAGTCGTTATAATACCTTACTATTTTATTTGAAACAAATTTTAAGTTCATACTTTCCTCAAGAACATGTTTTAAACTAAATCTTATTTGCAAGAGAGTTTAGAATAGGTTTTGGGGTTAAGGTGTTACATCCGTAACCCTTATGTGTGAGAACGTAAGTGTGCGAAATTAACTTGTTTTCAATCATGTGTTAGTATTGCCAATTTGTTAGTTGTGGAGTTTCCCTTGGGAGAACCAATAATTTCTTTGGAAGATTTAATCTCTTAAGCCAATGTATAGGGTGAAACAATTCGATCTTGTCATGAATATCGTGTGTATTGGAAGAATGAGGTATTCTTCCATGGTCATAAGACCAAATCAATAATGTTTGAACACACACATAAAAAGATTCTGCTCAAAATATTCAATAATCTTTTTTTATCAATTTCCTCCTTATTATTAAAAAAAATACTTATTTATGTGTGTGTGTGGCCAAACACCTTTTCTTTGGTCCTGTGACCATATTAGAATTTCTCTTGGAATAACTAAAATATCTCATTTTTCCACTTTGTTTGGGGGCTAAGCTAGTTGTTGTGCCCCGATTGTGAGAGGAATTTAAAGGAATTAGTCTTGTAATCGGTAAGTAAAGACTACAATGAGAAATAGACATATTATTAAGTTGATGTGTGATTTATAAGTTGTATTTGTGACCGTTGTGTGTATACTTGCATTTAAAATTGAATTGATGACTTTATGTTACGATAATTGCTAATTGAAGTTCTGATTGGAACAAAAGGGGATCTGGTTTCAAGTACCAGAGAAACTCCAAATAAGATAAATGTGTGTTTTCTCAAGACTATTACTTTTCTCATCCTATGTGTTTCTCACGCGCACTATTTTTTCTCCAAAATACCCTTGGTTAGGATTATATAATCCGAACAAGATTTCCAGAAATTTTCAGATTATATAATCCGAAAATGAATTTTACCAGATTTTTAATTAGACTTTGGTTTATTTTATATTATTTAGATGCGAAAATCATAAAATAAATGCAAAAATAAAAGGACAAAATGATACACATAAAATCTCATTTTATTATTATATCAATAGATTTGTCCTGGACCGGCCAAAAGGATCTTAGGCCCATTTACTTAGGCCCAATACAATCTGAAGCCCAAACACCAAGTTTGGCAATATTACTTGCGACATACCCCTCCACCACGAGGGTGGTGCACGGAGCATGCAAGGCCGGTTCAAACGAACCACAACGTCTCTTTGCACGTTCCCGCAATAAACTCTTTGGCGGTTACACTTCCCACGATTTTGTAACTCAAACCACCGCATTCAAAGCACCGACAGTCACCTTCTGATCGAGTACGATCAGTGGCGCCGTCTATGGGAAATACAACTGTCCCCGTTTTCACCTTACTAAAAACCAAAGCTTTCCAAAAATTTACCATGGCTGCCAACGGTGCCGGCTCACAGATACGAAGTGAAGTTCGTATTCCTCATCGCGATGGTATGACATCTTCACCTTCTCCTGTGGGTACACCAGAGAGGAACCTATACAAATAGTTCCTCTCCAAGAAAGGCCTCTGCAGGGTGCTCTACGACCTACAGAGACGCCAGAAGATGCCACGCCAACTGGTGCCCTTGTCAGAAATTTGCTCCGCACGGTTCAACGACAAACGTCGTTAATCGATGAACATAACCGACACCTGATGGATCTAGAGCAAGCGCGCCTGTTAGTCCGAACTAAACGGACTCCTTCCCCAACACCTAACAGAAGAGGAAGAAACCCTCACCAATCACGTTCCAGATCCCCTTGGCATTTAGTCAGCATCACATTTCCAAGCCATACCCGGAGATCGGCCAGAAGAAGATCACCCAGACGATCTCCTCTAAGACAATCTTCTCCAAGGAGATCCACACCAAGACGCAACAAACGCTCTTGGTCCCCTTCTAGCACCGAGGACAACCGCGATGCCTAGAATGACCGTAATGCTTACGGTCCGTTCACACGGCGCATCCGGGAAGCTCTTATTCCCCATGGACTAGAAAAGCCCCCTCAAACGGATTCGTACGACGACACAACAGATCCAGATGAGCACATTGAGGCAGTTCTCACATACCGATCGGTGCAAGGCGCCGTAAAGTGCAAGCTCTTCGTCACTAAACTATGACGAGGAGCCGTTACGTGGTTCAAGAACGTACGGAGAAACTCCATTGACTCATGGAGCGACCTCTGCGACGAGTTCATAACCCATTTCACCACCTCAAGAACACAACCAAAGACGGTAGCGTCCCTTTGAAGCCATTGTTCAAGGGAATTGCGAACCTCTTCGAGACTACATCAAAAGGTTCAACAAGGAAGTTGTGTAGGTAATGGGTGCCGACGAAACAATGAAGCGGTACCTCATCGCCAAAGGTCTGCGCGAAGGCACAAACGTCAAGAAAGCTGTCCGCTTAGATCATCCAAGGACTCTCAACGAGTTCCTAGCGATCACAAAGATCTACATCATGTATGAAGAGGAGTTGTACGCGAACAACCTCAACAAATCAAGGAAGGAGGAGTCTGCTGCTGAATCCTCCAAAAAGCCCTTCCAAGAGAAAAAGAAGGAAGGCAAATTAGCTCGTGAAGCCAAAGAACCGAATGGTCGCTTCACCGAGTATACACCATTGGCCATGTCCATGGAAAAGATCCTCGCTGAGATCGCAGTAGCCGATCTAATGGAAGCTGGCGTCAAGCCACCAAAGGCTCCTTCACAAGAGAGGAAAGGGGTCGACAAAACCAAGTACTGTCGATTCCACAAGTGCCATGGGCACGTTACCGATGATTGCATCCACCTAAAGGATGTTATTGAACTCCTCATCCAACGAGGACAGCTCAAACAGTTCGTCAAGAACCCTGAGTCGGAAAGAAAGACCATTGACCTCATCGCTGATGGCAACGAAGCGGAAAAGATAGTTGCCATGTCCGTGGAGCATTTGGGCGATTTACCTGAAAACGTGGAAAACGTACCTTACTCATGCACCTAGGAATAGTTTCCCTTCCCCAACGTGGAAATCGTACCTTACTCAAGTACTGGAGTAATGATGAACATTTCCATGGGAAGCATGAAAAGAAAGTTCGAAGAGCTCATGAGCGTCAACTTGTTGGTCCCCTTCAACGTGGGAGGAAGACCACCCTTGGCGTTCTACGACTCAGAACCACTTGGTGGGACCTCAAATTCAACCATTCCTTTGCTCATGCGAGCATCGATGGCCAATACCGGCGTCTGCCGAGTCCTCATTGACACAAGGGCCTCGTTCAACATCATGTACACCAGCCTGTTCAAAACTCTCCATCTAACGGAGAAAAACCATTCTCCTTATGTTGGAAATGAACTCTACGGCTTCAACGGTTCGTCTACTCAACCTTGGGGCTGCATAGAGTTGCTGGTCACCTTCGGCGAAAAGGAGGCCAGGAAAACAATAAAGATCCCATTCCTGGTGATCGACTGTCCTTCTCTCTATAATTGCATTATAGGGAGAACCGGACTTGTCCAGCTGGGTGCTGCATGTTCAACCGCTCATTTGAAGTTGAAATACCATGCGAAGGATGGCATCATCGCCTCCCTGAACAGAGACATCGAAGCTGCGAGAAGATGTTTCCTTTAGACAAATAAATCCTAGAACTCAGTTTCCCAATCCAACAAACCTGCTGAAGACAATGGGAAAGCTGCTGCGAGTGCTCTGGATGCAAAATTGGTCGAACTTGACCCCAGGTTCACCAAGGAAGATCTCAAGGAACAAAAGAGGGAAAAGAAGGATTTGCTCAACACGAAACTTCTTTGACCTATTCCTGACGGAGAATTCGAGTTGGTCCCTTTCGGAAACAACCCTTTGAAAAACTTCAAGATCGACAAGGATCTTCCTGAACTTGTCAAAGCACAGCTGGTCGCCTGCTTATGGGAGAATGCTGACCTATTCGCCTGGAGTGCAACCGACATGCCCGGAATCGACCCAAGTGTCGCCTGTCACCAGTTGATAGTTGATCCTGGTGTTAGCGAAATCTGGACCGTCAAGATTTGAGAAGCGAGCTCGCCCATAATTGGCGCCTAAAGGAGGTCGCCTCACTCGAACAAAATTATCAATGTCATTCAAAACCACTTCGCCTTCTCTTAAGACTCGTGCTTGGGGGGCTGGAGGGAGTACATCAACCTGTAAACAAATCAGAATATATTCCCCTTGGGAAGCTTTAAAGAAATAACAAGACTACATTAGGGGAACTCTCTAAAAACAGAAGACACATACCTAAAGAAATGTATAAATCACAAACGAAACACAAGCAAAAAAATTTCAACAGATCAATCACTTCGCCTTGTCCCAAGACACGTGCTTGGGGGTTGTGAACCGTCATTATATTCCTAGAGACCTAAAAGACCTTCAGTAAGGGCTTTTAGACCTTGCTAGAGGCCTCAGCGCCCTCCAGAAGGACAGCTGGACCCAAAGGCGCGTATCTCCCTATACGCCGCCTCCATCCGCTTCTAGAAACCTCTAGAAAGCGCCTGAATACCTAAAATACCCCCATTACTTGTTGCCTAAGTAACCACAAATTAGGTTCACAGAGGGCTATAAATACAACCCTTGAGAGCTTTCTCAAGGCATCCAATAATCAGTCAAAACCCTAGAATACGATACTTAACTCTAGTATCCCTTATTGTACTTTTTGCAAGTATAGTTATGATTTTTTTTATTATGCTAATGTGTATAAATTACGATCAATGTTTTTTTTTATTAATTTTGATTAAAATTAATTTAATTTTGATTAAAATTAAATCATAGGTATGAGCAAGTATAGTTATGATCTTTTTTTTATTATGCTAATGTCTATAAATTACGATCAATGTATTTTTTATAAAATCAAAATTATTTTGATTTTGATTAAAATTAAATCATAGGTATAAGTAAAATTGTCAACAAAAAAAATAATTTTATTTTCCTATTGTAACAAATTATACTTATATTTTTCAATGATATTAATAATATAACAAATATAATATAAATTGTTATATTTTTAAATGACATTAACAAAATAGCATTCTATTTAGAAGTATAGTGAAAAAACTAATCAAAATCATGTTTTCTCTTTATATATAGTCAAAATGTTTGACGGAAATGTTACTTATCGCGATAGAATCCACGCGAGATTTTCACAAGAGGAAGATTGCATGCATTCATGCTCAATGTGAGTTATGTGTCTCTGAAATCCAATAAATGAATTATGTGATGTATTAAATGTGAACTATGATAAACTTTGCTAACTCCCAACTTCCCAAAGACGAGAACCTCCAAAATAATGGTTAACTCGAGTCCATGATGGGAGAATTGCAAATGTTAAAAATTGTCCATTTTTTTGCTGTCAATCTTTAAAGATTTTTGTCTAAGAATTAATAATTCTTGATTATGTGGGTTGTAGTGGTGTCATGTAACCAATTTTAGCTGTAAGATGCTTTGTTCGGTTGTTGTTGAGACCTACACCCTATTATTACAAGTAAAAAATTAATATTTTATATTCATTTAATAAATGATGGATGTGGTTTTTAAAATAGTGACCAAAAAATTTTAATATACATCATTTATTAAATGAATCTAAAATGTTAAATTTGACTTACAATAGTGACCAAAGAGTGTATATAAATAAATAATTAAATATGAATAAGAATAATATATATAAATCAAATATGAATCAATCCAAAAAGGATATCAAATCCGATTTTGAACAACTTTTATGGAAAAATGTTAAAAAACTTATTATAAAAGATACTTTTTTTGACGAAATTATTATAAAAAATTAGAGATTCAAAGTTTAAATTATTTAGATATTTTTTCAACTTTCCTTATTTGTTGTTTCTAACAATTCTCATCAAATTCCCTTAAAAACAATTCTCATTAAATGACTACCATATGAACTTTTTTTTGGGATAAGTACTGTATAATGAACATGAAGTCTATATATTCATATTATTTTTTGATAAGTACTGTATAATTCTCATCAAAGCCTAAGCCTAAGCCTAAGATCTTTTTTCTAATTCCAAGAAAAAACCTTCGAAAATGGCTATGGGTGTCTCAAGATCTTTTCTCTTTGGAATTTTATGCATTGTGTTGGTCCTAGCCTCTGGTAAGAAATAGAGTACTTTTTTGTTACAATAATATTCTCTAAATCTTTTCTCTTTGAAATTTTATGTATTGCTTTGATCTTAGCTTCATTTATTCTCTTTGGAATTTTATGTAAAAAGATATCAATATTATTTATTCTTCTCAATCTGTTATTTCATTTTTCTTATTCTTTTATTGAACTTTCAATTCATCAGTCTTGCAAACTTTTGGTTAATTAACAATTAAATATGCAGCTTCAAATGTGTTGTATGTTAGTATTAAATAATTAATACTCCTAAAATAAAAACATGGAATTTTGAATTTGTGCTTCTTTTTTTTTTATTTTTATAGCAGGACCAGTGTTAGCAGGACCAACAATAGGTTTGGACGATGTGGAAGTTGACTGCAATGGCCATGGGGTATGTGAAGTATGCGATGAAACATGCACAAGACAAGGTTTTAAACGTGGAGGTGGATGTTATGGATTTGCCCAGTGTTGTTGTGTGATGAATTGAAACAATTTAAATAAAGTATACGATTACTAGAAAAAGTTGAATTAGGGATGAAAATTTAGAGATGGAAACATGCAAAATTCATCTTTAATTTTGTAGATGTCAAAATTAGTGATCAATTTTATTTTTTCGTCTCTAATTTTGGTCGTTATTTTCACTTTTTTATAGTGATATTCCTTAATGTCTTTTTTATTCTTAGGCTTAACTATGATTATAAAAATATGTAATGTGAAATAAAACGTCCATGTATGTTTCTTTAAAAAAAAACGTCCAGGCATGTTCTTCAATTTTAAATAAAGATGTTGAATTACAAAATGTTAACCTATATTTTCGCAAAACTAAATTTGCTTCAAAAGAAAAAACACATTAACGTTTATAATTATTTGTAGGAAAATTTCATTGTGAGAAACCTATGAGAAAATTATATAAAAAAAAAAGTATAATATCATAAGTAATGAATATAATAACCTCAAGACATATCGATAATATTATATCATTAATTATACCCCTCAAAAAAGTACCCTTGCACAACATCACATAATTTAACACTATTAGATGAATGCAAGCGTCGCGTAGCTTATTTTTCACAACTCTTATATTGAATTTAATCAAAGACAAACGAATGAGGTAGTTCATACATTAGTTAGAAATGACACATTCTTAGCTAGTCCCTACATTTTTATTGATGTACCGCCATGTATTATTGAATCTAATGAAATGTTATAAACTTTTTTCCTTAAAAAAAATAAATCCTACTTTTTTTTTTGGACAAAAATAAATGATATTCATTCATTCAAATTGATAGAGTACATCGATACAATGCAAATTCGCTAAAAAAAAGGATAAATCTACGAACAAACACACAGCATCCATGTTAATAGCTTAAAACGGCAAAGTACAAAAGCCTACACTTATGACTATATTCAAGTCTCTGGAATACCCATGTCTCTGGATCTGCAACGTTGACGACGCCAAGGTCAGTGATTGGATCTGCACTGGATCTAAGTTGATCTGACAATTGGAACCGAAAAAATACCTGAACAAAACAAGAAAGACAACAAATGTCGCACAAAGACGACGAACAACACAACGTCGCACTAAGACGACAAAATCACGAAAGAGAAAACGAAATAGATGTGAAAATCACTTATTTCAATAAAAGAGAAAGAGAAAAACGAGGTAGAGGGGTGATTTTGGGTCAAA
>Ga0228711_1006451_pt1 | contig 17411 bp, 6 predicted proteins | sample MedpolnodulmetaG_2_FD_177996 | JGI IMG/M metagenome (GOLD analysis project Ga0228711, IMG submission 177996) | Root nodule microbial communities from Medicago polymorpha collected in Santa Monica, California, United States - brown nodules | ecosystem: Host-associated > Plants > Roots > Nodule...
TTGAAGTGGTTGATGAAATTAAGGAAGCTGTCGATAAAGCATGTGGAAGACCAGTTGTTTCTTGTGCAGACATATTGGCTGTAGCTGCAAGAGACTCTGTCGTTGCGGTTAGTAATAATAATATTATAACTATATTCTACATTTTAATATATATATATTTTTATTTTATTTTGAACTAGTCGGTAATTTTAAAACAGAATTAGTCATCAAATGAATAAAATAAAGTTTACAAATGGATTTTAGTAAGAGTTAATCTTTTATATATGAAATTTTTTAACTTATCTTTACTCGGTTTAGGTTAACAAGTATACCACCAACTTTGAATATATCAAAATTATAATGGCCAAAGTTGTATAACTTGCTAATAAATTTATTTTATTGAGTCGATCTTAGTTATTATACTAGTCTTTACTATTTGAATATATCAAAGTGAAGCTACACAAGTTACATGCAACAAATATATTTTTTTGTGAAATAATTTCTTTCTTTTGATTGAGTAAACTAATATATTTTAGAGATATAAAGAATAATATGACGAGATAATTCAGAAAGAATATATGTGTATATATTGATTTAGAGATTTTTCAAATCCTACAAAAACTTTTTTTTTTTGAAGGAAAATCCTACAAAAACTTTTTCAATATCTTACGAAATTGAAATTGAAATTTACTTACAATTATATATGGATGCAGTTAGGAGGACCATCATGGAAAGTGAAACTAGGAAGAAGAGACTCGAAGACAGCAAGTCGTGCCGATGCTGATTCAGGCAATATCCCCGGACCATCATTCAGTCTTTCTCAACTCATCAAAAACTTCGACAATCAAGGCCTAAACGAAAAAGACCTCGTTGCCCTATCTGGAGCACACACTATTGGATTTTCGCGCTGTCTTTTATTTAGGGACCGAATCTACAATGACAACAACATCGATGCAAATTTCGCAAAACAGCTTCAAGACATTTGTCCCAAAGAAGGCGGAGACTCCAACCTTGCAGCTCTAGACTGTGTTACACCGGCAAAATTTGATGTGGCATATTACACGGAACTGATTAAAAAGAAAGGGCTTCTTCATTCGGATCAGGAATTATTGAATGGTGATTATACTGGATCGTTGGTTAGAAAGTATAGGCGCGATACAAGTGCTTTCTACAACGACTTTGCGAAATCTATGATTAAGATGGGAAATATTAAGCCACTTACTGGGAGTCAAGGTGAAATTCGTTCAAATTGCAGGAGAGCGAATTAATTCATCAAGATATTGTAAAGCATTATATGTATTAGTTATGCATATATACATTAATAAGAAGAGCACTTGAATATGGTTATGCACAAGTGTGATCAAGTTTATGATAGAGAAAACAATGTAATCTTTTGTATTGTTTTGGATTCTATTCATTTATGTTTAATATTGTTATGATTAAGGGATTGATTTGTATTAATTTAATAAAGTGATTTGTTGATGTTATATTTTCTTTTATATAACTAAATATATTCCTCATTTCATAGTATAATAAGAGAAAGTTTGCAACTGCTGGACACAATATTAAAACTGACATACTCATCTTAACGATCTTTAAACAGTGGTGGATCCATGGTTGCAAATTGCGGTCATTGTGGACACTGCGACACTCATTGCAGCGTGAAATAATTTTACTTCTACTCACAATAGAAACGTCTTAGTTTCCTCCACGTGTTCGTTGAGAGGTTTTTGACTGTTGTGAGAGGCTTAAAAGGTCAAATTTTGTACATGTGATTGAAGATCACACTGCAACCGCGGTGGGATGCCATTGCAGAGGTCGCAACAACACCAATGTTGCGGTCACAATTTGAAACCATGGGTGGATCTAATTCAACAATGTCTCTAAATTTACAATTTAAACCATTCATGAAACTTGCAATTGATGCCATCACATCATCCTATACATTTGCCTTCTTCCGAGAATTGGATTTCTTGTAGCTAGCAACGTCCCCACACATTCACACAATCAACACATCAGTCGCTATTGGATTAAAATCCTAAACACTAAATCTAGACCATCCAATCTATATTTAACAATCATCAATGTACTAACTGCATGAATGCATATATGACTGTGACTACAGACAATCAAAATTCCTTCTCTTCTAGCTTCTTTGGATGAGCTTATGCAACTTATTATGAAATTTCGGACAAGGATCCTCTACCTTTAGAGTGGGAAAATCACCTACCTTTCTTCCTATCTATCTCATATTTTATTTTCGCCCTCATCTTTTCTCTCCTTTTTCTCTCCATATTTTCCACACTTTCGCTATAACTCAAATCCGAAAATTCCCTGTGATAATGCGAGGGAAAATGCTCTTCCTCATCAAGGTTTTCAAATCCTTCGAGCTATTATCTATAGGTTTTCCTAACCCTCTACTTTTGAATTTGTATATTTGTTTCAACTTTACTGCTCTACATTAAAATCAATCAAGATAGAATCAATATCAAGATTTGCAGTGTGATTGTAACTGCGACCACAACTAGAATCAATATCTTATGCTTGAGGAAACATACGAGAACTTGAGCATAAAGTTGTACACTCTATTGCATATGAAAATGCAGGTTGGCATGTTCTTCCTTTCTGGATTAACCCCTGATAAAATTAAAAACCTGGAACTTTTTTTTCATATATACATGACTCTTGATGGAAGAATAAGGCCTACTTTATTGGAAATATTATGAATTCAGCCATTGCCATTTTTATTGAAAACTTAGTGTTTTCCTTTCCTTTTTATATGAAATTTATGATTGCAATATGGTTTTAAACAGCGGTCCGTCACCTCAATTGCAGCCACAATATAAAGGATTTTGAGGTCTCGATAAGGGCATCGTAATTGCAATTTCAACTGCATTTAGCAATGTCACTGCAACCGCGACTGCAATTTAAAACCTATTCGATAATATTTTTCCTGCAAGTGATATTTGCAGCATTGCGGGTGAGGACAAGTAATGAGAATTATTTGGTAAATGAAGTATATCAGGTGACAAGAATCAATGTGGAACCCCTAAGAACCCACTTGGGTTGGCCTGCTGTATTGACTTGGGACCTGGGAGTGTGCTCCTCCTCAAGGTCTCAGGTTCGATTTTCCCCGATGTCAAATTAGGTGGGCTAATTTAGCTTCTTCAAAAAACGTGGAACCCCTAAGTTCATCCAATTTACAATAAGCATTAATAGTGTTTCCCTACCGGATTCTAATCACAAGATATGTTTACCATTTTTAGTTTGACTTGGTACAAATAAGTTTCATTTATAGCACAATCACATCACATATTAACTGATGAATTTAAGAATAGATTTATTTACTTATTGAAACATTATGCCTTATAAAATAGTTCTGAATCTTAACTTGTAATGACTTTTGAAATTGCATTCATACTCATATTCAAAAATCATTTAATATGAGTCGCAATCACGTACAATGTGGCACTTGGATCCCCTATAGTGTTGTGCTATAGGGGATCCAATGAGCTTGAAAACGGAGAGAAGTGGTTGTATTTAATTTGGTGAGAATAATTAAAATAAAAATCTGAATTTGAGGTTGATTATTTCTCAACAATCTTCTTCGATGCAATAAATATATAACAGGACCATTTGATTCAGTTATTCTGTATCTTCCGTAAAATATTGTGCACATTGATTACTTGATTTATGTGTTTGTGATATACTATACTATGGTGGTCCATATGCACATGTAACTTGGGACAAGCTGAAGTACTAGCAACTATCAACTATCAACTATCAACTCCTCTACCGACAAATTAGCTCAAACAGGTAAATGTTTTGGCAAAGAACTTAAGCATCATGTTAAACATTGGTACATAGTATACGTACAACTTTAATTAAACAGACAAAAAAACCTAGTTATTGTTTGCTATGACGTATTAGTAGTTTAGTACCTAGCCTATTTAGTCTATACCTATGGAGGAAGAGTTAAGCTAGAACTAATAAGTCACTGCTTTATTAAAAACTATAACCATTACTTTTATAAGTAATCTCTCAATTATTAAAAAATTAGTAAAAATGTAATTATTTTATATCTCATAAAAAAAAACAAGTATATTCTTGAAAGTATCTAAAATGAAACAACTTAAAAATTGTTTTTAATCAACAAAAAAAAATAGTTTATGGCTTGTTTGGATTGACTTATTTTTTAGCTTATGAAAAATAGTTTATGCAAATAAATAAGCTTTTCTATTAATTTATAAATTTTCATTAACGAAAATTGTATTTTCATAATCTTTTTTTTCTTCATAAACTACATTGACAAACTTGTAAATAATAAAAAAAATCATTTATTTACATAAACTGATTTACATAAGTTCAAAACAAATCTTATCCAAACGGGTCCTAAGACGCAAACAGTAAAGACCAAAATTTATTTTTTCTGTATCTAATCACTACATATTTTCTAAAGAAAAAAATGCCATTAAAATATATTTGAATCTCCCTTGTTTTGCATGTTCACAAATTCACATAATCACAACTGCAATAACAACAAGCATAACCAAATTTTGTATATAAAATAATGCATAATTTTTTTTTAGTACATGACATCCTAAACAGAAATAGATCAAGGAACTATGTATTATCTCTTAAAATTTCATAAAATGTTTAAGACTCTCACTCTTGAACACCTTAGAAATAAGCTTGTAGTTTTAGAGAAACAAACTCAAGACCAATTCTACCACATAGAAAATTGACACTACTAAAAAACTTGAATTATCGACAAAAATTAGAGACCAAGAAAATATATTTGATCTTCAATTTTTGTGTCTTAGAGTGACACAATTAAAGACATACTTCATATTTTCCAGTTCCTAATTTTCGTGGTAGTTCAACTTTTTCTAGTAGTATGATTTGCCTCTAAACATGAAGAACTTAAGCCTATAAATTTTTACTGAAAAAAACTGTAGGGACAACCTTAATTTGTCCAAACCAGAACCAAGACTAAGCAACATTGACAAGCTATATATCAAACATTGACAGACATACATACATATATTAAACAAAAAACCGACACTGAAACGTCAATGTTGGTAATACTTTGAGGAAAAGTAAACATTTGAATGTAACCACATATGTCGGTATTGTATGATGTTGGACATTGATACACGTTGAACACTGGAAATACCTTCAATCTGAAGTGTGGATGCTACATAATGACTTAGTCAAGATTACCTTACGCGCCTCTTGTAGTTACTTTGGAAACCACTGTTCGAGCTGATCGAACGGTGAATTCCAAAGCATAACGTAGAAGTTGGTGAATCATTACCATTACCATCTTCATTTTCACCCCTGAAATCAAAAGAAGATCCAAAGCTTAAGAATCTCCTTCTGCTAACCCTGGTCGTCCCCGAGGTAATTTTGGAAGAATCTATTGATGACAATGAAAATGAAGGGTATGACGATGACAAAGAAGACGCTGAGGATGAAGACGACGACTGATTGTTTTTCCTGAAGTTTAGTTTTTGAAACAATGCCAAAAGATATTTGGATGATTTTGAATGCTTTTTCTCATTCTTTTTGTTGGCATTGTTGAAATGATAAGAAGGTGGAGGTGTAAGGGGAGGAATAATGTCTTTAGGGAATGTGTGTTTGGGAGTGCCAGGTTGAGATTCCCAAACAAATGGAACTGCAACAGAAACTCTGAAAGATGGATGACAATTGGAATTTTCCTTTGAAAGTAGTCTGCTGAAAAACTTGTCATCTTGTTTGATTTGAAGAACACTCTTCTCACATGTTGAATTGAACATATCTTTGTTCTGTTGAAAACAATGCAAAGAAGGAGAAGAGAAATTGTTGTGGAAGGTTTTTTGTGTAAGAGGAGTTATCATAGCTTGTATATCTTTTTATAAGCATTGGGATATCTACAATAGTTGGTTTATTTGTCTTTAACCATTGGGATTTTAGAAAATGGGTAATCCGAAATCGTTATTTTTATCTTTATTATAAACATTTAGCTTGCAAAAAAAATGAAAAGTACATGTGGCAGGTTATTTAGCCTACTATCATTAATTTGCTTAAAAGTGTGTATTATGGAGTTTATTGAGCACGTTTATACTACACCAAAAACATATTTCTTTGAATTGAATTAGAAATTAATGGAATTAAAGTCAATTTTTTTTTTTTCTATTTGAAAAGCAAATATAGAAGATCATCTTAAATTAGGCAAAAACGCATACATCACTAATCATCATCATACTATATAATCTGTCTAGGTACTGGCAAAAGTCAATTATTCATAACTCACTGATTCCTCATTTTTATTCAAATTTTAATTAATTACAATTACAATTCTTATGTTGTATTCTTCTATATATACTAATATGGTTTTAAGCATATCTTCACTAAGCATTTTTTATTCATGTCATTATAGGAGAAACAATCTGACAAAGATCGTCACAAACAAGTTGGATTACGATGGGTTAGTCATATTGATTGGAGTCGTGTCATTATAATTTTTTGTTTTTATTTCGAATTTACTAATAATTTCAATTTCAATTTTCTTTTTGCAGATTCAAATTCAAAGATCTATTGTTTAATCAGTACAATGAAAAATGGAATGCATTTGTTATTGTTGAGAGAGACTAAATCATTGTAGTCATTGTGTTGTTAGTTAAAGTTAAAATCTTGCAATGTAATTTGTTGATATACATTGTGTTAGATCCATTATTATTTTTTTGAAGGAGTTAGATCCATTATTTTATTAGACCCACATTTTCGACACATATTTTTATTTGTAAGATTCAATTTTTTGGATCCATTTTCTAATTGTATTAGATCAATATTTTTTGGATCCATTGTAAACACTTCTTCATCACCACAAACAACCACACAACCAGCCGCTCGTCCCTTTCTTCTACGTCAAATCCAAACCCCTACAGTACGATGTAGACACTGACAGTGGTGATGCAATGAGTTCTTTAATCTCCGCATCACCATTCAACCTTAACGGGTTGTTCTTCAAACCGTCGGCGTCGTTGCTTTTGTTCTCTTTGTGTTCATCACTGTTGTGTTTGTAAATGCTTTGTTGCCGCTGCATCACCGGTTGTGTGTTGTTGCTCACCGATTCTGTTCTGTTTTGACGTGGCCTGTGTTTTCGACGGTTCGGTTCTTTGTTTTCATATGATTTTGTGTTGTTGCTTTTGTTATAGAACAGAGATTGGATGGATGATGACTCGGCCTATTTCTGTTGTGGTTTGGTTTCAAAAATTACGAAAGGGTCTGGTTCTGTTAAACCCGAAAGGGTCTGTTTGTTATTGTCGTTGTGGATCGATATGTGGTGGTGTTGTTGTGAAGGTGGATTTTGTTGTTGCAATGGTTGTTGTTGTTGTTGCGAAGATGGATTTCGTTAAGGTGCCATGATTATTGTTGTTGTGGCCAAGGTGGTTGTTGTTGTTTCAATCTAGGTTCATTTGTCGCTAATTCTCTTAAACGACGGTGTTGTAGTTTTCCAACAGCAACACCGTGCGTGATGATGGTTTTGTTTTTGGTTTGCCTTTGATTTGTGATTCTGGGTTTTGGTGGTTTTGTCGCTCTCTGGTTGCTGCTCAATGGTTTCTATTGATTGTTTTGTGGTGATTGATGCTCAGTTATAGTTTATCGATTGTTTGGTCTTAGGTGTAAGACATCTCAATTGTTCGGGCTATTTTTTGATTGGTTTCATAGTCGTTTGGTTGGATTCAGGTGTGTGAAGAGTATCACATGTGTTGTTATAAGGGTTTTCATACACATGTAGGTATGCTTTGGTGAAGGGGTTCGAGGATATTGGGCATGTGCGTCGTTTCGGCCATAGGGCGTTTTGTGAGTGTAATTTTGAGGAGCAATTTTCTTGTTGCATGGTGCTACCAGGGTTTTTGGTCGATTTTTTCTGTTCTTTGGAAAGAGTGTTTTTGGATGACGGTGCTTGGGAGAGATAATGGTGTTGTTTGGGGTTTTATTACCGACTGTTTTTCAAAGGTTGTTGATTATTTTTTTTTGAAGGGTTCAAAGGTTGTTGGTTGTTGTGGTGGTTTTTGATGTTACGTTTTGGGGGTTGTGAGCGAGCAGCGGAATGTTATGGTGGAAGTTGTTTTTGAGGCAGCTTGTGATGATGTTTGAGGGATTTGGTACAACTTTTGTTTATGTTGTTGTGTGGAAGTTATCTTTGTTAGGTGGTGTTTCGTGTAGGTTTTTTAGATTTTATCTTTGATGCACGAGTGTATGGGTTTACAATTGGGTATTGCTCATCTATTCTTTGTATGTTGCTACTTTACGACATTTTGCCTTGCACTCCTTGTGCTGGTGAGGACTCATTGCAATTTTAATAAATTCCATTTTGCCTTCTTCAAACAAAATATTTTTATTCATTAGTTAAATAATTATATTTTTAAGATTAACTTTTTTAGAAACATATTTTCATGCACAAATACTTATTTTTATTAGAAAAGTTTAGGATGAATAGGCTCTTATGACCCATCACGGAAGACATCAAAGTTTAAAGAGTCACATGAGTCCACTCCTTTTTAACCGAGCAAACCTTCATTGTCTACAATTTTTTTAACCAGTATTTTAATTTGTTATTTAAGTCATAAATTTTTATTTTTGCGGTAATGTAAAAGGAAACCGTTATTTTTTAGCAAAACAGAAAAATGAATCTTAAAAAATGGAAACTGTAAAAATGCATGTATATATCCAATTGTTTATAGGCATGAATAGGGGTGTAAGTGGTTCGGACAAAACCAACGAAACCAAAAGTCCAAACCAAAAAAATATCCGACCTTGTTTGGTTCGATTTGAAACTGATCCAAACCAATCGTACCCGATCTAGCTTGGTTTGGTTCATGGTTTTACATTTCGAGATCCTTGAAACCGATGAACCATTCTGATGATAACCACACTCCTTATTTTACTAATATTATCCTACCTCACACAAACTTATGGTTAGACCCAAAATTAAACATAAAATACTTTTTAATCCATTGACTATCTCTCATCTTCATCTCATCTCATCAGTCAGACTCTTTCGTTTCTATTAAAAAAGAAACTCTAGTCATCAACCACACCAAACTCATTGTTCATCGCCACCGGTCACCGCTGAGATCATTCATCTCTTGGTTAGTTTAATTATGTTTATGCCATTGATTTATACTCATTATATTTCAAAATATGAAATACAATTATACAACGTTCTATGAAATATTTTGTGAGAATATGAATTTTTTTTAATTGTATTTTTAAATAAACCGATCAACTGAACCAATCCAAACCGAACCAAACTGATTAGTTTGGTTCGGTTTCTTTTTTGAAAAACAGTGAAAACCGAACCAATCCAAACCGTTGAAGGTTTAATCGGTTTGGACATTTTTTTGACTGAAAACCAATCCAAACCAAACCAAACCGTTACACCCCTGGGCATGAAACAATATTAAATGATTGTAGAATATTATAATGGATTATTGAGAGTGATCCTTGCTTGATTCCTTAATTAATATGTTCCTTAATTCAGGTAGGTAATTGAATATGATTCTTTAAAACCATAAAACAATAATGAATGATTACTTCTTTAAAAAATTACTTAATAAGACATTAGATGCACCTATTTTCAAAAATTTAAAACCATTTAGTAAATGATTATTATATTGTCTTCAATTGGTAGAGACATTGCATAGTGTACCCTAAACATCTCACTTATTCTCTGAAAAAATATTTTAGAGATAAAAGAGTGATGATTTTGTGCAATGTAGGGAAGACCTTAGAGAAAAAAAGAGCTCTCACAAATATATTTACATTTATATATCTTTAAGGATACTATCTGAGTTTGAAACTCGAAATCTCTAAATTCAAAGTTTGTTCTTTTAATACTAGACTAAACCCTTAGAGTTGGAAAATCGCAATGAACCAAAAAATAAGTTTTTATTTAAAATTAATCATGGAAAACAAAATACCCCTTATACCTAAAAAATCTTTCATCTTGATTTTTTACTTAAAGAAATTAATGGTTTAATTATTCTTGATGATTGGCATCACTCTTTAAAACTTATTTTCTGGTAACTTTATGGTTTTTTTTTAAGGAATTGAAAAAATGACACTACATATTGATTCAAAACCTTAAGTCATCAGATATATAAGTCATCTCATTTATATTTTGTTCAACATATACTTTTGCATTCAACGTAGAACTTTAACTCACACTTGATATATTAACATCTCTCTCTTAAGTGAGACTCTTTGTGACTATGATATAGAGACATAGCCAAATAAGACTAGAAGGATGCACAACATGCTAAAAAATATGGGTTTGTGGTGGTTTCATACAAGGAGTTTTTTCCCCTTAATTTCATGAGAAAGCAAGGATTAGGCTGATGACATCAAAAAATGAAGAAAACAATTCATCGTAATGATAGGACTTCCGCAGAAGCCTAAATTGAGTTGGATAATCATATTAGACTAAGAGAAACTGCACAAGTGAAATTAACATCACACCTTAATCCAAATTCTAAAGGCATTTGATATAAAGGTCACCTCACTTGTATGTTTTCCACTCTCTAATATTGCATCAAATCTAGAACTTTAACTGATATAACACATATTAACATCTCTCCCTTTACGTGTCGGACTCTCCACGTTAGTGATTTAGTAACATAGCCAAATAAAATCGGATGAAGTCATTTCATGGTAAAAAAAAGGTCGCGTGATGGTGATTTAATGGATGGAGGTTTATGTTATTTTAGTTCATGAAAAGTTAGAAAATAAATTCGGAAAGAAAAGAATATAAAAATGTAATTTGAACATAATAGTTTGAGTTATTGGTAATTATATGGTTTTGTTGAAGAAGTTGAATATTTTTTTGTTATTATTACCAAAGAGTATGACTACATTAAAAAAAACATCGCATAATTTTAAAATATCGAATTAACATGTATTCTGTAAACTCATCATAACTCATCTGCATTTTCCATTGACACATCCCCCAAAGACTAGAAGTGAAGGAATTTGAAATAGTAGAGGTTGAATACAAAAATACAATGAAAGCTAATGACATCCAACAACAAAGTTTTGCAGATTAAAAAGGTCAATTAAATAAATATGATTTTTTTTAGTCCCTAGAAATAAATCACATTTTAAATCGTTATAACATTCTCCTTTGAACTTTTTATGAACCAAAATTGTTGACGGAAAAATTTTACAAAGACCAAAATGTGCGATTTATTTTTATAGGAATTAAAATTGAAATTCTTGATATTTATAGAGACATTTTAGTTAATTAACTCTACAAAAAATAGCAACTGACATTCAAGCATCGACAAAATAGTTCATCATAATGTTGAGTCTACAAAGGAAGCCTACAATTAGTCGGAATATCATCTTATGTTAATAGCAATCACACAAGTGAGACTAACACCACATATGCACTTAAAATGTCTAATAGAGTAGTGCTAGCAAAACTCCCTTTTGAACACTCTCTCTAATACCCACTTTTTATTGGTTTAAATCATTGTAGATCTACACTTTGGAAATAGAACACGCATAAAGTGGTGGGACATACATTGATTTCATCCAATAAAATAGTGAGTGCTAAAGAGAGTGTGCAAAAGTGAGTGTTACTAGCATTCAACATTTATTTTGTCAACTTAGCATAACGTGTCTACAATTTTATAATCTATAAAATAATAAAGATTGACAAAAAAAATAGCATAAAACCGAATGTCATCCAAAAACAAAAAATTTAGATAAAAATTTTAAACAAAGGACATCTAAAACTAACAAAATAGTTTATCATAGTGTTGTTACTTTCAGGGTAGCATAAACTGAGTTGAACAATCACATTACGTTAAGAGAACCCGTACAAGTGAAAAGAACACCACATGTTCATTTAAAACCTTAAAGCATTATGTATATGAGTCATCTCACTTATATTTTTCTTAACACATACTCACTCATATATGACAAATTAACTTCTCTCTTAAATGTGAGACTCCTTACATATGTAATCTGGTAACATAACCAAATAAAGTCATATTGAGTCACAACATGGTAAAAAAAGATGGATCGACGATGATTTTATGAAGAGATGTTTATATTCCTCTCATTCATGAGTATAAAGAAACTAAACCAGAAAAAGAAATAAGATGAAAAAGATATTTTAACTTGAGAGAAATGGTTAAGAAAAAAAATAAGGAGTGGGTGCTTTGATCGTGAGAGTATATGAAATATTGTTCGTTGCAAGTAATTTTGTGGGTTTGTTGAAGAATTTGGAGCAATTAATATACCACAAATTAGACTCCATTAAGAAATTGCAACACCAATTTAAATTTTCAAATAAGCATGTATTTTGTCAACTTAGCAAAACACATATGCATTTTTCCATTGTGAAGTTCTACCGAAGACCAAAAGTGAAGGAATTTGAAATAAGGGAGGTTGAATAAAAAAATAGCAAGAAAACGAATCATATCAAATAACTAAAATTTAAAATACAAAAATTAAATAAATGAGATCTAAAAGCTAACAAAACAATTCATCTTAATTTTGGGACTTTCAAGGGATCCTACATTGAGTTTTATCGCCACATTAGACTAAGAGACGATACACAAGTGAAATTGATATTCTTCCATCTCACTTATTGTCCAAAATCTACCCTTCCATCCAATATAATTTTTTAACTCACACTTGACACATTTATACCTCTTATTCAAATTTGCAACTCTATGTGTCCATAATTACGTGATATAGTCAAATAAGATCAAAGGAAGATGCAATATATTTAAAAAAGTTTGTTTGTGATGGTTTCATTGCAAGAGGTTTATGTTCCTTTCTTACATGAGAAGGGGGAAAGGAAATTGGAAGGAAAAACAAGGATACCAAAAAAGAATTTGAATATGAGAGAAACTAAAGGGAAAAAAAATAAGTATTGTGTGTTTTGTTTGTGAGAATATAGGAAATAGTGTGAGTTGTTGATAAATCTACGAGTTTGTTGAAAGAGTTGGAGATTTTTGGATAATTATTTTACCAAAAAAATTAGATTCAATTAAAAAACGCCACATAATTTTAAATATATAATAAACATGTATTTATCAACCCAGCATAACACATCTTCAATTTTCCATTATCCATTAACCAAAAAAAAAAAATTTGAAATAACAGAGGTTAAATGAAAAAAATCACAAGAAAGAGAATAACATCCAAAAACTAAAATTTAAAATTGAAAAATTAAAGACTTAATTGTAGTTTTAGTCCCCTATTTTTAGTAACTCGTGAAATTGGTCCGTTCGTTTTTAAATCACTCAATTTTGGTCTCTTTCTCCTATTTTAAGACTAAAAAACAGTGATAGACATATTTTAAATGACATGGCATACAATCCGATGATGTAAAATGATCAATACCAATGTAATTACTTGAAAACTCTCTATAAGTTTCAATTTTAACATGACATATCACCATCTTTAAGTTTAAAAATCTAAAAGAGAGACCAAAACTAGGTGATTTTGAAATGGAGGGACAAATTTTCTGAGTGAGTGAAAATAGGATGACCAAAACTACAATTAAGCCAAAATTAAACAAATGACTTTCCAAAACTAAAAAAAAAGTACATCATAATGTTGTGAGTTTCGGAGGATCCTATATTGAGTTTGATCATCACATTAGATTAAAAGAAACCACACAAGTGAGTTTGACACCACATCTTCACCCTAAACCTTAAGTCATTAATATATGGGTTATATCACTTATATGTTGTTCAACATCTATTATTGCATCCAATGTAGAACTTTAAATCACACTTGACACATTAACCTCTTTCTCTCAGGTATGAGACTCTTTGCATATGTAATCTACCACCAAAAATTACTATTGTTTCCCCACAAAGTTGAACCGGGCTATGATATTATCGTTGGACCGTACGGGAGAGCCAACATTGGTGTGGATTGACTCATTGAATACAAAGCGACCATACAGATGTGCATGATGTCACATCTTCACCCAATATATTAAATTTGATGAAAGTCTAGCCCATGTTTGACACAAGTTTTCATACTAGTTAAGTCAGAATGTAAGTAAAATTTTATTGTTCGATCTATAGTTTTAACGCAGACTTTTGGAAACAATTCATTATTAACTGCAGTTTATTGCTTGAGTTAAGACTAAAGGTTCAAATTTTTTGTGCTAACTGATTTTTGACCATTTCTTTATGTTTATTTACTCTAATTATGCAAAATTTTGGGTACGGTTAAAATAATAGGATATGTTAATGAGTGTTCGTGGAACACTCTTTAAACATCTTTAACAGAATTTGTGTAGTCAATGTATTAAAAATTATAACATTTGACTTCTTTTTTTATTTCTTTTGGTATTTAGCACCTAAAATAATGTGCTAAATTTTATTTCTTTTGGTGCATAAGGTGTTTAATTTGAAGGCTGCTGTATTTCATTTGAGTAATTATGAATGATATCGATGCTAGCTTTTGATTTCTAGAACATTGATTTTAGACCCCACACATCTTATATTCAAAGTTTTAAATTGTGATTATGGTCTTATTGTGTGTCTAATTGATATTGCGAAGAAAAACTTTTGTCAAATTGGCTAATGTTGCCATAATTTGTAATATTATTATTTATTTTTTTGTTACTTTGTAATATTTTTTTGAACAAGGTTACTTTGTAATATTATTGTTAAGAAACCGAAAATCTTAAGAGTTTATTTTTTATACTATAATAATTATAATTACTTATTCAAATTGAAAAATACATTGATATGGAACAAATTAAAATTTACTAAAATAAAAAATAATAAATTTACAAAGAAATTCACATTTCACATTATCATGGTCAATACAATGCAAAAATACCTACAAATAAAGTCTATATATAATAAAATTGAAGTGTTCCAAATACTTTATCTCCATATTGACAACATTGAAGACGTCAAAATCTTTTTTTTTTTTGAGTCAAGTAACCTAGTGGCTGAAGCTCATACAATTTAATTGTGAAGAAGTGAAGTGTCCGAGGTTCAAACTCCAACCCCTACATATAATATGCAATATCCCTACCAACTGAGTTATGTTCACGGGATGTCGACAATATATAAAATATATGAAAATATGTAGATGGGGTATGGGGTTAAGAATTTTTATTGGAGCCTTTTACATTTTTTTCTTTGGGCAAAAAAACATTGCTTAATTTGGAAATTAGGTGGGCATCGATAGGGGTGGAAATGAGTTAGGCTTGGTCGGGTTTTGTAAGGTCTAAGTCTGGCTTACTTCAAAAATTATAGGTCTGAGTCTGGTATATTATCCGTCATAGACTCATTTTCAAGGTCTGGTCTGACCTTTCTAAAAGTCTGATGAAGCCTGAAAGTCTATTTAAAATCATATTTTACACTAAAGCCTACCAACACCTACAAGTCTACGAATAAGTAGGTCAAAACTTTTGAAGGCCTAAAGCACACGAATAAGTCTGCTACTAAATAACGAAATCTTACTAAGGTCTAATCACACCAATATATTTGTTATTAAATAACCAAATTGTACGAAGACTTGAGTTTATGAAGAAAAAAATTCAACAACATCAATAATAGAAGATATATTACAGGTTAAATTACATCAGGGGTCCTTTAAGTTTGAAGTTTGTAACAGATTGGTCCTTTAAGTTATTTTGGTCTCACATAAATCCTTTAAGTTTGAGGTTTGTAACAGATTGATCTTTAAGTTATCTTGGTCACACATAAGTCCTTTAAGTTTGTAAACATTTTCAATTTAGTCATTCTGTTAATCAAAACGATGATGTGCTAGAATGATTAAATTGATAACGTTTACAAACTTAAAGGATTTATGTGTGACCATAATAATTTAAGGGACCAATCTGTTACAAACCTCAAACTCAAATGAGTTATGTGTGACAAAAATAACGCAAATGATCAATTTGTTACAAACATCAAACTTAAAGGTCCCTGGTGTAATTTAACCTATATTATATATAAAAAGTTTTAAATGTCAACTTGTCGGGCTTAATAGGCTTTTTTTGTTAGCCTGACCTATTTAATTAAATAGGTTTTATTATAAGAAGCTTGAGCTTGATCTTTTTATTAAACGAATTAGACTGAGTTAGACTTTAAATAGATTAGACCGTAGGTCCCTGTCGGGTCTCACCTTATTCTACCCCCTAAGCATTAATAGTAACGCTTAATTTCGGTGAGAAATTTTTTTGAGAGGAGGTTTGGTAAGTAGTTTATACAACTCACTCTTAATGTTATAGTTAACATTAACTCATTTTCTCCTAAAAAAACGATTAACTCATTTTTCTGAAAGTAAATATAAGCAAATTTACCAACTTCTCTTTATAGAAAACTTCTCTCTCATATTTAATGATGTATCATTATGTCAAAAAAAGATGTAGTTAATTTCTTATTGGTGTCAAATTCATTTTCTGCAGAAAACAGGAAGGCAATGGAAATATTGATTACTTTTTTTATATAAAACGTTGAGCTAAATATTAGAATATAAAATATTTATTGTATAAATTATTAGTATATTGTATATTCGTTAGATATAATTGTGATTTAGGTTAGTGATACTTGAGATCCAAAATAATATTATAGAATAAATACACATTACAATATAATAAAACACTCTAAAAAACAATTATTTCACTAAATTAATAGTCGATGTGGCCCATCATTTACACTTAAATCCAACAATCTTTTGTCACCAAAAAATATTATAAAAAAAACAACAATCTTTTTTTCAAGTGAGTGTCTCTCACATTTTAGTTTTGATAAAATCATCAGGATTATATCACCCCGTTCTTCTGTCGGAGGAGTCCAAGCTGAATCTTCTTCTTCTTATATATATAAAAGAAGATTGATATATATTCTTATTGTCTGAAAATTTTAGATGAAATGTGCTCATCTGTTATCGTCGTAAACTATTTTTTACATTATTTTTTTTAAGAAACTAAAATGGATTAAAATACTGAAAGCCTGGAGATTTCAGCACAAGGAGTGTCAAAGCCCCAGCTGAGAAAGTCAATTACATGAATGTGGAAACAGACAAAACGGGAACAAAAATTACCCTGTTACATAAAAATTCCCAAACAAGGTAAAGGGTTCAACCACCATGAATGGTAGGAAAACACAAAGCTAGGGCGGTTCGCTTTCATCCACCAGTATGATTGAAGCTTAACCTTATCTAAAAGTTGATGAATTGAGGCTTCTTTTTGGTGAAATATTCGAGCGTTCCTTTCAAGCCAGATCACCCACACGCAAGATAGCCAAATAAGATTCAGAGTTGAGCGTTTACTGTTAGAGAAGCCGCTAAAGGTGCTAAATTGATATAAATGATCTGACACATTGTCAGGAAACACTAATTGATAACCAAGCCATTGAGAAATACCATACCAAAGCTTGCCAAAAAAA
>Ga0228711_1006453_pt1 | contig 17405 bp, 11 predicted proteins | sample MedpolnodulmetaG_2_FD_177996 | JGI IMG/M metagenome (GOLD analysis project Ga0228711, IMG submission 177996) | Root nodule microbial communities from Medicago polymorpha collected in Santa Monica, California, United States - brown nodules | ecosystem: Host-associated > Plants > Roots > Nodule...
GGGAGTGTAATTTACTCTATTTTTTTTAAACTGATCTCTTTGATTTTTTTTTTTTGTATTTACCTAGAATTAATCTCATCATCATTTTTAGGGACACAAAAATATTCATACGTTACATTAATTTAAGTGTACTAACACCGACACCACCATCCCTTTTTCTTTTGTTTTTGTTCATGATGTTGACCTTATCTGTTGTATACAAAAACAATTTCTATCAACAACAATTATAACACATACAAACACCTATTCTCAATACACGTTACATGAACGATATGAAAAAATCCAACTTATAACTAAAATACAAACACCTCTTATAATCACACCTTTTTCACAAAAATTGAAGGTTATGGAGATAATACAGTGACAAGTTAATGTTTTCCTATGTTTGTTATCATAGACATATTGCTCCAAATTAATAGATATAAGCATTCAAATAATGTTTCCATTATCTTTTATATCAACTGAGAAATGTGATGTAGAAAACAATACTCAAACTAAAAGATGCAATAAGAATCTACAAAAATAATATGATCTGAATGAGTCCCCTGGACCCCGGGACATTGGCTTTCGCCAAAAGTGGACTATTAAGGATCGCATCCTACACATATTCTACATTATAGCCTGCAACTAATTCCACTTCCGCTTTTGGGAGATCAAACAGAGCTCGATTAGTTTCTGCTAGACGAGAAATGAAGAACATAATCAATACATAGGATAAGGGAATACCATACCATATTTTCTTTTGCGCCATGAAAATCTCACTCGAATTACGGGGATCTACACATATTAGTACATTATACAAGGGTCCCCCGCCAGAACCACACGTGCACATTTCCCTGCATGTGGCTCGTCTGCGCTTTCCAAGGTGCTGCATGTGACTCAGCATGGGATAAGAAGGCGTCACACTTTTGTATTTAGAGATTGTCCGAGCGAATAGGAAATTCCTACCAAGCAAAGCTTTCTTGAAGAGGCTGGTTCCACATTTTTTTAAGATGTAGGGGCAAGGCAAGCCCCGAGAAAGTCTAGGTTGGCTTGCAGCTCAATCTCAGCCGACATCCAGCTCTCGAGGAGGTGGGGTCCTGGAGGAAACTACTCATTGCAGTCTTGCCCTAACCCAAGGCCGTTAAGGTTGGTGAGAAGTATTGTTTTGAGGGAGGGGAAGTGTAACAGCCTAAACCCTGAATGCGATAAAATACGCAAATGATAGAATCATATAAAGAATTTAGATGTTACATCTTCATTAAGTCCAACATGTATAATTAATTATTCAAAACATCACAGTAGAATAATATCATAACATCTCAACAGATAATAAAAATCTCCAAAATAGCCATGCCACATATCTCATAATACATCACCAAATATAAATCTCAACATACTGAGTGATAGTCTCATCAAAACATGAAAATAAAAGACATAAGACCGACATCCTAATCAGAGCTCTAAACTAAGACTCTAAAACAAAGAGACGAGGTAGCTCCAAAGCTAGCCTCAAGCACACTCACAAGTAAAGCAAAGCAATTAATCATGCAAGCCCACTACCCATTCATACAAATGGGAAGACGGTCAACCAAACGACCACTAGAGGTTAGATAACATTCCACAAATAAAGTATAATCAAATGAAAAAAACGACATAATTATTTCAAATGATTAACAACACTTCATTAAATCATTTATAATGAATTCAACTTCATTATTAAACATCAAGCATACAAGCATAATACTACAAAAAGTACACTTTCACATCTTCATATATTCACCAAGTTTCACCAATGCACATAATCACCAAGCACATAGTCAAGTATGAGACTTATCGAATGTATGCAATGAGCTCCAGATACGACTTTATATGCATGTGGTACTGGTCGTCATCACTTGATACAATTGTATCATAATCGTCATAATTGAATACAAAGTATTCTGATCATCGTCACTGGATATAAATATCCTACTTATGAATGCATGAACATATGACTCAATAATGCATACGTTTACTCAACAAATCGTCATCATTAACATCATCACTTTTTACACATGTGGTCATCATCAATTTTGTCATCACTTTGCATGTAAGAATTTGTCATCATTAATAAATCATCGTCGTTAAATTAATCACCATCATAATCATCATCAACAACAATCATCTCAAAGAAACAATAAAGTTTGAAAATCACATTTCACATAAAAGACAGACAACTAACCATATCGTGGCATTCAACATATTAAACATCCAATCATCATAGATTCATTTTTATTCTATCATATCGTCATGAATACAAAGCCACTTACTAGGTATCCGATCTTGAAATCTCATTTTGGCAAAGTTTGTCTATTTTTGCAAAAACTATCATTTTCCAACTAATTCACAGAAAACAAGTCATTCATGTTCAAACACATCAATAAAGCATATCCACATATCACATATGATCACAGTAGCTCATACATATCGACATTATAGTTCAATTCCGATTAATTCCAAAGATTCACTAAGTTCGTCTCAATTTATCATTTTACGAAAGAATTCCATTTTTCAAAGTAAGACCAAGTTAAAGCTCATATACACCTTTCAAAACCATTTTAAAATCATTGTTATAGAAAACAAACCTTAACCCTGCCATTTCCTTTGAGAAAAACAAGTTTTGAGAAAAGTCACGTTCTTGAACATTTTTCAACTAAGTTTCAATTCGATTCACAAAATCAATCTTAATCCAATCCATTTGATGTTCCAGTAGGTTTAGAACTGAAAACAGCAATCAAACACATAAAAAGAAGCATTTAAGAAAGTTCTGATCAACTGCCAAGTACTCGGAACACCCAAAACAATAGGTGCGGCACTGGGTAACTCGCATGGCAAGCTCCAACTCGACTAGTGAGTTGCACCAGACAGGTGCATCTAGTTTTTGGGTTTCCTCACAAGAAACCATCCAATTTTCCCCTTTGACCCAAATTCATCCCACAAACTTGTTTATTAGTTAACATACATCAAAATACATTCAAAACACTTACAATCATGGAGTCATACCCTCAATTCACATCAAAATCATCATTTAGTTCATTTTTCACCAAAAACTCGTATTTTCTCATTTTCATTCAAACTTCACAATCAACAACAACAATTCAAACTCCAACAACATATAAACATATATAATCATTTATCAAGTGAATTTAGACTTATTTCAACAATAATCACTCACCAATTCATGATTTACACTTAATTGAGCAAAAATCATCAAAACAACTTATAATGAACATCAACTATGAACTTGAGCACATAAACACATCAATTCCATGAAATTTAACATACCCATAATTATACATAAATTAGGAGCACGAAATTCATCATCAAAAATTACAAAAGTCATAATTCACACAAAAACATTATGACCCAAAAGCAAAAGATGAGATTATAGCTTATTTGATGAAAAGAAACCTACCCCCTTACCTCAAAGCTTGAATCTCACTAGCTATGGCCTCACTCTCCTTGCTAGCTCCCAATCTCTAGCTTCCATCTTGTCCAAGTTATTTTCTCATACTTGTCGCGTCATTTTTCGGAGGTCAAGCTATTTGATTAGCATAGACTCACTATTTTTATTCACGACTGAACTTTTAATTTTTTCAAAAGAAAGTGGAAAAAGGTTCAAATACCACATTTTTAAAGATTAAGGGTTCGGGGGTTGATTATATTTAGGGAAGGTGTTAGCACCCTAAATATTCGTAGTACTCTATGAGAACCTCTTGATTTTATTTAACTTTTTGTGCTTAAACTTGCTTGCTTTTTAAGAGAAGGAATTAAAGTGATAAAAAGAAAAGGAACATTTTTATTTACATTTTTTATGATTTGGAAGGACAAGGTCCTTTGCCTACGTACTCGTAAGGGATCAAAACCTCGTAGTTCGGGGTAGAAATTGATGTTTGATTTGTTTTGTATTTTTTATTAGTTTTGAAAAAGGTTTTAAAAAAAGCCAAGAGGCAAATAAGAATTGGTTTGTATTTTTTATATTGAAAGAAAAATGACTCAAAGTAGAATTAAAAATGATTTGAAATTTGATTAAGAAAGAAAATAAAAAGAACGATCGCTTGATTGAAAATCAAGGTTTATTATGAAAATATTTTTTTGTGATGTTTTTTTATTTGCATGTTTTTTTTGTGATTTTTTGAATATTAATTAAAACATAAAATAAAACTAACGTAACAAGAAAATAAAAACGCGAGGAATTTCCGTAGTGACTGACGTTGGATCACCACGAAAACCCTTTTCTAACCTAATATTTTTTGCATTTTTTTTAATATATAAAAGCGGAATAAATAAAATAAAATAAAAGAAATGGACAATTGAAGGGAAAAAATTACTGAAGGGACAAAATTCCTAAGGGACAAAATTACCGAAAGACAAAATTCCGAAGGGACTTTTTCCGGAGGGACAGAAAAAAGAAGGAGAAGAAAAGAATAGCTCGTCAACACAAGCTAAATGAGGGAGAAGAGAGAAAAATTCTTTGACAACTCAAGAGAACTTTTTGTGTGTTCAATTGTGAGGAATGAGAGCTATATTTATTGGTGAGGAGGTTAATGAAAATGGAAAATTGGTTTAATGGATTTTGATGAGGATTTGAATGATGTTTAATGGTGAATTTTGAAAAAGGAATGTGAAAGTTGACCCTTGACTTGGAAAATTTTGGACCTTGGTAATTTTATTTTTGGACCTATTCTAAGTAATAAATAAAAAGAAAATAACCTACAAAAACAATATAAAATAAAAGCTTAAAATAATACTCCCTCCGTCCCATAATATAAGCAACAAAAACTCATTTTCTTTGTCCCAAAATATAAGCAAAAAAGACAATTTTATCCTATTTAATCTTGTTTTTAAAAAAAATCATCTTTTCCAAGATTTTTTTTGTTTCATAACATTAAATGCAAATTACATTCAATTTTCTTTCTCTTTCATTTTCTACATAACCAATAGCCAATGAAAATTGTTTTTACATCTTCCTATAAAACTTTTTCCAAAAAAAAACACAAAAAACTATACTCCAAATTCTTATGTTTTAGTTTTTTTAATAAGTGTGTTTTTTTTTTGCTTATAATTTGGGACGGAGGGAGTATAAAATAAAAACTAATAAAAAATAAAATAAAATATAAAAAAAGACTAATAATAAAATAAAATAAAAAAGCGGGCCCTAAAATGAACCAGAAATGAGGTATTTTAAAATATTTTTCGGCCAAAATTTCCTTGGAAAAGTCAAAGACTATCCAGGGTCAAAAGACGTATGAATGTAGGACCTTAGGTCAAAAATTGGGGTATGACAGATGCACCTATTTAAGTTTCTTCGTCCGAAGATTTGAAGATGGAATCTTTGAGTTGACGGGCCGAAGAGATTTAAATACAGAGTACGCCATTTTTGACCTAAGATACTATGAAATGCTCATGATGCAAGTATGAATGCAAGACGACAAAGATGATTTGACTGAGACAAGAAACAAACAAACGGGATACCCAAATTCGTTGAAGAAAGGGATCCAACTCTGCTAGGGGAAAAAAATTCATTGGAGAACAAATTGATAGGTATTACCTACTATCAATGTGGGATAGCTTAATAAAGGTAAAACATGAAAGAAAAGACACACTGAGATGACTTACTTGGGGAAATTGAATGTACATTTGTAAATTGATTGTTTGTGGCACCTGCCACTTGAAAAAATGTTTGATTGGTGACATCTCTACACCAGACACACTGGGATGACACAAAAATTAAAATTTGCAAGTTATTCGCTTGGCACAAAAGTATTTACAGGTTATTAACCTGACTCAAAGGTATTTGCAGGCTATTAACCTGGCTCAAAGGTATTTGAAGGCTATCGACCTGCCTCAAAAGGTATTTGCAGGCTATTAACTTGGCTCAAAAAGTATGTGCAGGCTATTAACCTGACTCAAAAGGTATTTGCAGGCTATTAACCTAACTCAAAGGTATTTGAAAGGTATTTGCAGGCTATTAACCTGACTCAAAGTTAACTGAAAGGTATTTGTAGGCTATTAACCTGACTCAAAGGTAATTAAAAGGTTTTTGCAGGCTATTAATATGGATCAAAGGTGATTGCAGGCTATTAACCTGGTGCAGAAGGTATTTGCAGGCTATTAACCTGGCTCCAAAGGTATTTGTAGGCTATTAACCTGACTCAAAGGTAATTGCAGGCTATTAACCTGGCTCAAAGGTATGTAAAGGTGTTTGCAAGCTATTAGCTTGGCACAAAAGTAACAAAAAGGTAGTTGCAAGTTATTCGCTTGGCACAAAAAGATAAACAGTGGTTGCAAGTTATTCGCTTGACACAATGATGAGTGAGGACCGAACTGAAAGGATACGGCCAAACAGGACTCTAGGTGACTGATGCAACCATGTATGAATGACGTTGTGTATATGTTGTGTACGCATGAATGTATGACTACGTGAAAATTATTGATGTATGAATGTATGAATGAATGCATGAATGTATGGATGCAAGTATGACTTTGTACGACTGTATAACTGTATATGACGGGTGAACTCGATGAGACATGACAGGTAAGATGGGAGGTAGACCGACATCGCAGTACCAACACTCGGCAATCTTCATTGGAGATGGTATCATTGTGAACAGATAGAGTCGTTGACGGGGTAAAACCCGACACAAGGTAGCAACTGATGCCTCCTGGGGATAAAGCCCATTGTTGACCCAAAGTCTGGAAGAAGTCGCCATTTGTAAACCAGCGCAGAGTGTTCTTCCACTGGTATGCCTTAGCAGTCGTACTTTTTGTTTTATTTTTCTTTGAAAATCCCTAACTTTTGCCTGGACCGCCCTTTCGGGTTTTCAGTCCACCGGGAATGTATTCCTTTTTTGTGCCCCTAATTTTTGCCTGGATCGCCCTTTCGGGTTTTCAGTCCACCGGGACGCTCTCTATTGCCTAAGCCGCCTTTTCAGGTTTTCAGCTTAGCAAGCTCTTTTTTTTTTTGTATATATTTTTTGTATCTTTTGTGTTTCTGTACCGTGACAGCATCCTGCTCAAAGCAAAGGTCCCCTCCACAATGCTTAGCCATGTTTCTCTTCCGAAATGTAACGGCTCTCGAGGTAGATGTTGATGTACGCTTCAACTACTCATGAGTTCAAAGAGAGTGTGTTTGTTGTTCACATTTTTCAAAGATGTAAAAAAAAGTTTTGTATTTTCAAATTTTTGCTTCGAGTATTGCCATCAAAAAAATAGAAGGAACTTTGCGAACAGAATAAATGAGAGTTCCAAATAAATGGGCACAGGCTCAAAATTGATGAATTGAGTGGTGACCTCCCAATGACATGGTTCCACCGATCTTTGAAAATTTGGAAAATGGTAAATATATGGGAAGGTACATTGAATACAATAACCGCTATTCTCCCTAACAACTTTGAATTGCCCTTGTTCCGAGTCTTTGATCTGCAGATGCTTCGAATCGGAGGTTCTTTGATAGCAGATATGCCCCCAAGTGGATTGTGCTTGATGCAGTTACTTTGTCATGATCCTTAACTTTTGCATAGATCGCCCTTTCGGATTTTCAATCTATCAGGATAATCATTTTTGTTCATGTTTCTAACTTTTGCCTGGACCGCCCTTTCGGGTTTTCAGTCCACCGAGACGCTCATTTTTGCCTAAGCCTCCTTTTTAGGCGCGTGAAAAGGATTGAGACAGCAGACTGACTGATTTTGGATTTGGACTAACTTTGGACATTATCAAATTAAAAATAAAAATGAAAAATAATAAAAGATTATGTAGACTTGATTTTTTTGGGTTTATCTAAAGGTGAAATAACTAAAAAAGATGGATAATAAACAAAATAAAAATTAAAAGATCTTGTTGTTTTTTATAAAAAGAAGATTAAAAGATGGAAATAATGAGGAACAAATTAAAGAGAGAAGAGGGCCCGACTCGGAACCAAAATGAGGTATTTTAAAATACCTCTCTGCCGAAATGTTCACTGAAAATCAGAGACCGATCAGGGTCAGACGACTTATGGATGTAGGGTCAAACGACACTTGTCAGTGGTGTCTTAGGTCAAAAATTGGGGTATGACAGTGTTCACAAAATACAAAACAGTTCAGACTCTAGACTTAAGAATTTCTAAGATATGAAAGTTAATTAGAAATTCTAAGTGTTTGACACGTAATGATTTTTATAGAGTAATGACACTTGAAAAATATTGCAGAGTCTTGTATAATCTTCAAGTCTTCAATCCTTTTTATAGAGGTTGAATAGAGATTTTGAAGAGTGACATCACATCAAAAGAGTCGTTTTAGAAGCTTGATCAAGTATCATTGATTTGTTGCTTGATTTGGTTAATGTCCTATGAAGGAATGATTTTTAATCATTTCCTTAATAAGGAATTAACTGTTCTTTTCCAAAGGAGACACGACTGTAGCTTCGTATAATGCACATGGGAATGTTTGAGGTAGTGGAGGTATTAGTCGTATAGTTTGTCCTTCATTGTCCTTTAATGAAAGTTACATCTATTGACCTTCTGACACTTCAGAATTACCATTGCTTGATCTTCAGAACTATCATAGAGATCCAGCTTATGGGTGATCTTCAGAGTCTAACTGCACCAACTTCTTGGTTGTCATCATAGTTTGACTTCTTCAGATTTTGACTTGCAACTTGACTTTATCTTGAAAATTCTTTGCCCTTCATTCGTTCTTTCAAAACCAATACTTAAATTATAATAACACATCACTCAGAAGCAATTCACATCAAATCCATAGGCTAAGATATGAGAAGAAGGCTCCTAAGTCAATTTTTAATTAACCTGGTGGACTCAGAGCCTAAATACTATTATGTGTCTTACTCCCCCTTTTGTCATCAACAAAAATTGTAAAAAGAGTAATAACAGATTGGATAAAACATGAATGCATTAGTATTAGAAGCACAAAAAATATAGTATCAGAAGCAATAACATATTATCAGAAACATAGAGATTCAGAAATAAGAAACATAAGGGTGTGAAAAATGAAAATCTAGGGTTTTTGTTGTTGTTGCATCATTGCCAACAAAGCCTGAACGCCAGAGTTCATGCCATCTTGCTTCTTTGCCATTTATTCTTGAGCCTTTGACATTTCAGCTTGATGAAGTGCAGATGTAGTCTGTTGCTTGAACAACTCCTTCTCTTTCCTTGACATCTCAGCTTGATGTTTTGCTTTCTTCTCTTGTTCTATTGTCATGACAACCTGGTGCTTAGCTTGCTTTCTTGTTCAATTGTCATAGCAACTTGTTTTGCTCTCAAACTCTTCTGCTCTTGAATCACCTCTAACAGCTGAGCCTTCATAGCTTTTATGGTCTTTTTTTCCTTTCTAGCTTACCAGCTTCCACCTTATATGTAAACTGTATCATCTCAGGTTCTTGACTCTTGATCACAATCTTGTTAGGTTTAATGAAGAATTTTGAGAGCCAAGCAGCTTGGAGTCCAGATTTCAGAATCTCAGGAACCTTTTGAGGACTTTCTTCAACAATTTCCGAGTCTGAAATCTGTCTTGAGATGTCTTTCTTGAGTTAAACTTCTTCCATGCTCTTAACAACTTCTTGAACCCAGCTTCTAAGAGCTTCTTGGTGAGAAGCTATAGATATGGTTTGAAGATCATCCAAAGTTCTATTCACTAGCTGCCTCATATTCTGCCACTTATCAGCATAATTAACTAGCTTAATGCCTTGACTCCAAAATTTCTTGTAGGCTATCAAAGATAATCTTTCACACCCCTTGTAGGACAAGATTAGAGGTTAAGGTAGGAGGTGGGTTAATAGTTGAAGTAGTTGGTTGAATGGAAGATGAGGTGATTTATGTGATAACTGGTGCTGGAGTATCAGAAAATGGTTCTGACACTTCAATAGCCATTGAGTTATCATCAGAGGCTAAGGTCATTTGAGTGGAGTTATCTGGTTGGGTTTCACCTTCTGATGCTTCAAACATGAGAACATAAGAAGCTATTGGGCTTGGTTCTGGCTTGGAAATTTTTAAAGGGACATATAAAATTGGTTTTTCTTATGATATTGATGATGTATCATAGACTATTTTGGTTGATGTGTTGGATGGTTGTTCAGATTCTGTTGTGGTTGTGGTTGTTGTTGTTGTTTGGGTTTCTGAGACAACTGCATCTGAAGTTGTCTTAGAGGCTATTTGTGAGGATTGTTGGGGGAGTTCCGAAATAATTGCTTATGTTATTGTTTCAGAGGCTGTTTGAGTAGTTTAGGTTGGTATTTGTTTGGATAATTCTCCACGCAGATGTTGTGAAAGAACATCTATGGTAGAACAAGAACTTGGCTTAGGCTGGGGTTGGATAGTTGTATCAGAAGCTTGTTTAGATTGTCTGGCTATCTTAACTTCAGACATAACATGTTTAGCATAAGCAACTTCTGCTAATTCTCTATCTATTCTATCCAACTCAGCTTGTTCTTTTGCTGATGGATTTTTTATTCTAGGAATAATTAGAGGTTTCTCACCAAGTAAACAGGTTTGACGTGGTCTAACCTATAATATTTCCTCAATTTCTGATATAAGGTCAGATTGAGGTTGAGGTTTTGGTGAAGGGGTTTTGTTTTTTCTTGAGGTTTGTATATCTCTAGCTTAAAGGTAAGTCATCTGTGGTCAAAGTTGTGTGTTCATGTGAGTCTACATGTATTGGGTTGAAAGGGGAGGAATGTGCAAAATTATATGGGTTCTGAGAAGAACCACCAACTTCTGGTCTAACGGCTTCTGATGCACCAAGTTCAGACTTCACTTGAATATGAGCCTTCAGAGCTTCTTGGGCTTGTCTGACAGAAACATTCTTCAGATCCCTAGACAAGTTGATAACATGCTTCATAGCCTTCATTTGCTTTGCCTTCACTTTTTTAGTAACCAAGCTCTCTTCTTCTTATTCTTCAGGTTCTGGTTGAAGCACCAATTTCCTTTGTTGAGGTTTCTTTTGATGTTGCTTGGACTTCTTGCTTGTTTGAGCTGGTGAAGCTTTCTCATATCCTCCCCTTCTGGTCGTTGTAAGAAGCACTTCTAATGGATCCAGCTCTGCAACTTCTCTCTGAACATCAGAAGCTGCAGGCTTAGAAGTGTCCTGCTTCTTTGCTATCTTTTGAGGCTCAGTCTGAGTATCTTTTGATGAAATTTGCCTCTTCCTGGGTGCTTTTCAGGGCTGGTTAGGATGATCTGGTCATATCCCATGATATTGCTATACTAGTTTCTTGATAATGTTGAGAAATGAAGTGAGGTAGCACATATGAAGGGTCTTTGGTGAAGAGAAGAGAAGAGGAGAGCTATGAATCACAGAGGTAGTGAAGATTTTGGTGAAGTAGCTTAAACTTAAGGAGATTTGAGGTAAGGGGGATATGTTTGTTCTTCCTTATAATATATAATCATTTTCTAGGTTATTAGTCATATTTGATTTGTTTGATTTGGTGAAATTTATGATTATATGTGTTGAAATTCGTGCTTACAATTAAGTGGTGATTATGGGTATGTTGAAATTTGTAGAGTTAAGTTGTTTAAGTGTTCAAACTCTTGGTTGATGTTTTGAAATAAGTTGTTTTGAGATTTTTGTTTAATTGTGTGAAAATCATGAATTTGATGATGATTATTGTTCAAACATGTTTAAAATAACTTGTTGAATGATTGAGTATGTTTGAATTAAATTGTGAAGTTTTGGAGTTTTTGGTGAATAATAAGTGTGATGATGAAAACTTGATGATTTAATGTTATAAACTCATGTTTTAATTCATTTTAATGTTACTTTGATTTATGATGAATGTTAGTGAAGTTTGTGCAACGATTTTGGGTCAATTGAGATCAAAATTGGGTTTTGGGGTGATTTTTGGAGTGAGTTCCAGAGAGGAACCCAAAATTATGGGTTCCCTGTTCTGTGCTGCTTGATGGGCGAGCCATGTGCATGCCGTGCCGAGAAGTGCAGAGCTGAACCCATAATTTTGTGTGTTTCGAGCCTTTGAGGTTGTTTCCGGACATCCCCAAGTGTTCCTTTTGATGTGTTTTGATGCTATTTTAACTATTAATGCTACTGGAACATAATTTGATTTTGATTACATTGGTTTTATGATTTTGAGACGAATTTTAAGTGAAAAATGCACATGAACTTGGAATTTTTGAAACTTGGTTTTCTCAAACGAAATGATGAGGTTATGACTTGTTTTCGGTAACAATGGACTTAGAATAACCAAATAGGATTGGTATGTTCATGAAACTTGATTTTTGTGAAAAATGTCAAAATAGGTGAAATTTGGAATTTATAGACGAACCTTGGAAATTTTAAGAATTAAATGAGCTTTGTGAAATGAAGATGCTATCATTGGATTACTGAGGTGTTGATGATATGTAGGAATGTTTTGTGGATATGTAAGAGCTTAGTATCCTTTTTTTGTTGAGGAAATTGAAAATAGGCGATTTTGTGAAAATTTATGATCGAATAACTTGCAAATGACTTTGTATTCATGATAATATGATGGAGTAAGAATGAATCAATGATTGATGGGTGTATAATATGTTGGTTATCGTGATGTGGTTAATTGTTCGACCATTATGCAAAATTGTGCTTTATGAAACAATGTTGTTTCTTTGTGGTGATAATCGTAGATAATGATTATGATGTTGACTCTTTTGTTGATTATGACTTGTTGAATTGTGTGGACGTAAATGCTTGATGATGCAAAATGGTGGGGGTTTGGTGAAGATATTATATGATGGCGTAAATTGTATAATATAGAGTTGTGATTTGTGCATTGCCGAGTCTTTACTTGAAAGTCCATGCATTCATAGTCATGTTGAGTCTTTGCTGAAGAACGAAATCTGTAAGGGTTTACGTTAGATGGTGAAGAACGAAATCTGTAAGGGTTTACGTTGGTTTGGTGAAGAACATAGTTGGTGAGAAGTTACGTTGGTGGATCACTCAATAAGATTATCTTTAGAATCCAAAAATTGGTACCACATGTATGTAGAGGTGATTAGAACATTGCATACACAAGATTTTTGTGAAACGTGACATACATAATTATGTGACTATGTGATTACGTGTATTGGTGAATTTAGTGAATGTTATGATGATGTGAAATTGTGTACTTGTATACGTTTTTTGACTATGCTAGTACACTTGAGATAATAATGATGATGTCATGATGCATTGTTGGATGACTTGATTAAGAGATTTATTACTTGACCTTGAAAATGAGTAGGCATTGATATGCTATGTTAGAATATGATAATATTCACATGAGGTTAATAATATTCTAGGTGTATCGATTTAGGACCCTAACTTACACCTTAGGAATTCATTCGAGGAAGAAAAATGAGGTTTTCTAAGTCTGAGAAAAGTTCACATTTGTGCACCTTAAGTGCACGATCATGCATTTTTACAACACACATAATGGAAACAACATGAACCATTTCACATTCTGTTCCTCCTAGGCGCAGGACCATGCGTGTTTGACAGGGTGCAGAAATCGTAGAATTTCTGCGATTTCGCTTTAGGGGACCTTTTTCGACACCGTTTTCGACCCTAAAGTCACTAAATTCGTCCCTAAACATCAACCTAATATTACCCTATCATTCGAACATTGATTTCCTCTTAACCCATTCATTTACACTCTGTTTCGTTGTTAAATTCCCAATTCAAGTTACCCTAATTTATGTTTCTTCACCTTAAACTTTCACTAACAACAAAAACTCTTATCAACATCAATTCATCCATGATTTAAAATCATAATACCTTAAGATGAAATTTTTTCCACCCTTACTTCAAATCCTCCAAAAAACGCAGCTTTGGTTCAACAATTCTTAGCTAGGGGTTGTCTCCTCTCATCTCCTCTCCTCTCCTCTTCTATATGATTCTCAAGTGCATCAATAATATTATTTCTGAGTTTCTGTTTTTTTTTTCTTTCTATTTATAATAGGGAATTGGGCTAATCCACCTATTATTATTTTCTCTCCCTCGCTTATCATAATTTTACTTCCCCTCCCCCACTTATTTTACTACCTTTATTATCACCTCCCATGACTACTATTTATTATTTTAGTCTTCTCTTCATTATTTTAGTTCACATAAAATATTAATAAACACTAAACTCTATTTCTCTCAACAACGACATATTAAACTTTTCAAGTAAAATGCCTCCTCATCACCATAAAAATTAAGACATTATTTACTTAATTCTATAAAATTCAATAAATAAAATTCGGGGTGTTATAATTTTTCCATTAAAGGGATCTCAGCTTGCAAGCATCTTAGACAACTTGCTTCTTCACTAGCATTAGCTAGTGCTATCATCTCGGATTCCATTGTGGACTGAGCCAAAATGGTCTGTTTCTGAGACTTCCATGAAACAGCTGTTCCAGCAATGCAAAATATATAGCCATTGGTCGCTTTGGAATTATTTGACAAGGTGTTTCAATCTGCATTACTGTTCCCTTCAAGTACAACATGGTATCTTTGATAATTCAGTACCAGATTCATGGTCCACTATCGGTATCTCACGAATCTCTCAATAGCATGTCAATTCTCCTTACTTGGCCTACTTGTAAACTTGCATAAGAGTCCCATGACATAGGCAATGTCGAGTAGTAAAATCAGCGGCAAATCTAAGGCTGCCAATGATGCGCACATATTCAGTTTGTCTAACATCGTATCCAATGTTCTTGAAGATTTTTACACTTCAATCATAAGGTGTGTTTGCAGGTTTACAGTCAAAGTAATTATATTTTCTTAAGATCTTCTCAATTTAGTGAGATTGATCAAAGGAAATTCCTTTTTCTTATCTAGTAATCTTGATACCAAGGATTACATTAGCTTCTCCTAGGTCTTTCATATCAAAGTTGTTGCACAACAAAGATTTTATGTCGTTTATGGCATAAATGTTTGAACCAAATATGAGTATGTCGTCTACATAGAGAAATATGATTGTGCAAATGTTATTTTCATACCTGTAATAAATATATTTGTCACTTTCATGACTTGGAGATTTTACGACCATATTTGAATGGCAAGGATGCTTGTGCAAGTGAGCCTCGGGTTTATACTGATGAGGAAGAAAGACAGGCATCTATCAACTACTTGAAGAACCGTTTTGTTGCCGAAGAAGAGCCTTTTATTGAGGTGTCTAAGACTAAGAAATAAAATGTGCAGAAATGTTTTCAGGTTTATAACACTTGTTTTAGGGGTATAACGCCAAATTAATTTGAGTTCCATCTGTGGGTTTTGTTTCTTTCCTTCTTCTTTTGTTCTTGTTTCTTTATATCTATATAGTTATAGGGTATTGCAGTTGGTTCACCATCTGCACCTCTTTTTGCTTAAAAAAAATATTTGTCACTTTCTTTCACTTTGTACTCATTCGAAGTCATTAGATTGCCAAATTTTTCATTCCAATGCTTAGGGGCCTATTTTAGACCATACAAAGATTTGTCTAGCTTACAGACCTTGTTTTCTTGTCCATGGATCATAAAACCTTCGGGTTGTTTCAAATACATTTATTCTTCTAGTTCACCATTTAAAAAAAAAATAGTTTTCACATCCATTTGGTATACTATCAAGTTATGAATAAAGCATAAGGATTAATACCCTTATGGATGTGATTCTCATGACCGGTGAGTAGGTGTCGAAGAAATATATATTTCCTCTTTGTGTAAAACCTCTGGCTACAAGACAAGCTTTGTATTTATCAACTGTTCCATCAGGTTTTAGTTTCTTTTTCAAAATCCATTTAGAACCTATTGGTTTGCAACCAGGAGGCAAGTCAACTAAGTTCCACGTTTCGTTAAACTATAGAGAATCCATTTCATCATTTATAGCTTCTTGTCATAAGTATGTATCCAAAGTAGACAAGGCTTCTTTTAGGCTAGATGGATGCTCCTTTAAGTATATGACACATAATTGGGTTCATACTTTTTAGAAATTCTTGCTCTCTTACCTCTTTGTGGTTCTATAACATCTATTTCGATGTTTTCATCACTAAATTGGATTACAAGGATGTGATCAGGTGTACTGTTCCTACTAGCGCCCCCACTAGTATCCCCACTATCTCTTGATTTAAAGGAGAATTTATTTTCATAGAAATGTGCATCATTTGATTCTATGATCACTTTAGCATTTAGATCATAAAACATATATGCTTTGCTGCTTAAAGCATCCCCGATGAATACACATATTCATATGCTCTACTAGAGAGTGTGACTCTCTTAGGGTATGGAATCCTACATAGGCCATGTTGGAACAAAATGTGTTTAACATTACCCTTTGAGTTTTGATGATAACAATGTATTAAAAAATTGTCAATTGGATATGCTAATATTTGTTCAAGTGTGCAGGACCATAGACAAAATTTAGTGTCTTTAAATACATAGGTTCTGGAAGAACAAATGAGAGCAATGGAATCTACAAAAAATGGAAGCTTGAGTTGCAAGGAAGCATTTGAAGAAAAGAGGTTCTGAAGACAAGAGGTGCTAAAGATCATCAGAAGCTGACGTCATCAGAAGCACCTCCTCAGAAGTTGTTCACCAGAAGCTGACGTCATCATAGGTTCTGAAGATCATCAGGAGCAAGAAGACTGGAAGCTTCAGATTTATGTCAAATGTTGTTATAATCACACCTATCATTGCAGTAGAATAGAAGCCTGAAGCAACGACTAATTCAGAGGAATTTGAATGCATTATATGCTTATTGTTTGGAGAACGTTTGAAAAGGACAATAGTACAAGTGTACAACCATTATCTCCACTACTCTAATTTGTCTGCATTGTACAAGAACAACAGCTGTGACTACGCTGGTATTCCTCTATACATGGAATGGATTTGAAATTGTTCCCTCATAAGACGATAACCAAATCAAGCAACATATCATTGGTGATTTGATCAAGCTTCAAAAGACTCTATTTTTCATGTGCTGGCAATCAACAACGTCACTCTCACACCTCTATATAAAGGAGTGAAGACCTGAAGAATTGCAAGACTCACACAACAATTTTACAAGTGCCAAAACTCTGCTGAAATTGTTCCACATCAAATTTCACTTAGAATTTCTTAACAACTTTCATATCTTAGAAATTCTAGAGTCTTAAGAGTCTGTATCTGATTTGTATTGTGAACACCACTGATTGTATATCAAGTGGTCAACCTCAAACATATTTCTTTGTAATTCTGTTTGAATAGAAGTCTCTTGCAGTTGTGCTTGAGCAGAAGAAGTCTCTTAATTTTGTTCTTGAGCATAGGAAATATCTTGCAGTTGTGCTTGAGTAGTTTGAAGTCTCTTGCTAGTTGTAGCAATGAGCAGTTGTAATCAAATATTGATTTTAGTGAACTCTCCTTGGAAGTGCAAGGGGGATAGGACTACTTCCGGTTTATGGAAGGAACTTGTATAATTGCTTGGTGT
>Ga0228711_1006455_pt1 | contig 17401 bp, 6 predicted proteins | sample MedpolnodulmetaG_2_FD_177996 | JGI IMG/M metagenome (GOLD analysis project Ga0228711, IMG submission 177996) | Root nodule microbial communities from Medicago polymorpha collected in Santa Monica, California, United States - brown nodules | ecosystem: Host-associated > Plants > Roots > Nodule...
ATGGGGTCTTTAATCTCATGTCATCATAAGTGGGCAGGCTTTTAAGCAGATAAGAATCAGTTCAGCTTTCAAGGGCTTTCGTCCATCTCTCGCCCATCTATCTCAGGATGCAAGCATTTATCTTGATAGATAGGTACTTTGTTGAACTATTTTATTTTTTTTTAAGAAACTATTTATACTACATAAAAAACCAGTTTTTTAATTAAAACAAATGTGTTCGCAGCACATGTGCATAAAAAACTAAATACAAAATAAAATAATATTTTAAAATAATTAAATTAAATTATTGAATCAAATTACTCCTATTTTATAGTTTAAATTTAACTAAAAGACTAAAAGATAAAGAAGTGGTAACTAATTAAACCATTTCAAAAAATGGATCCAGAGATAATATCTTGAATGGTGTATGTGATTTAAATTTGTTGTTGATTGTTGTGATATTTTTGCTTGAAAAAATATTTAATTTTGTAAACATAAAAAAATTATGAAAATTAACATGGAAGAGGCCACGTGCATTAGATTATAAAAGAAATTACAATTATAAACATTATTACTATGTGTGTTCTGTTCTACGTGGAATATTCACACTCTATTTTTTCGATTCATAGAACATTGCCTCAAAGTCTTATGACTTGGTATTTAATTTTTCAACCTTCTAATTTCTTTCAATCTTCACACCAATGTTCCAACATGCGGTGACTATATTGAAAAAGGATTAGGTGTGGCTACTATTTGTATTTATTAATTTTATTTTTTTTACATTTAAAGCATTGTGTTGACCAAATTAAAAGGGATTTAGCAGAATTCATTTTTTAATTGCTAAGATATGTGTAGTAACCAACCCAAAGTGAATTTTGGAGTAATCCCTACTAATATTTTCAATTCATCTTACATTATTTCTACTATGTTTTAGAGTCAGTTTAGTAGACATTAGAAGTCATTAATGAGGAGTTTTAGAAAAATTTCTCATGGTTTAAGGGACACTTTGTATTGTTTTCAATTGAGTCGTGTAATTCTGTTTTTTTTTTCTTCATAAACCAAACAATTTTATGTGTTTTGAGTCTTTTCATTGATAAATCATGTAATTCGGAAAACAAGTCACCTCATGGTAGTTTTGGAAGATAAGGAATGAACATTATCAAGGTTTTAGAAGGCTTTGAAGACATTACAAGTTGGAGAAATTATGTCTCAAATCCTAAGAACAAGTAGAAGGAAAATAATCGAAGAACAATGAAAAAAAGGCATTTTCCACACCTGAGGCCAAACGCTCCGCGCATGCTACTCTGTGAAAAATCATCTTTTTGATTATTTTTTCCTACGGATTAGCGGAAAAAGCCCAGAATTTCAAATTAAACCTAGTTGTAAATATGCCTATGAATAAAGCTTATTCCACATATAAATATTCATTCAAAACTTGGTGGTTTAAGAGGAAGGCAAACATTTGGAGCATCAATGAGGAGTCTCACACCTCGTCCACTTTTTTTTCTTGATTATGTTTTATTTCTCTCTGGTTATGTATTTTTCTAACATGAGTAACTAAACACCTTGTTTAGGGTTCTAAGATGAACCTCTGTTTATTTGTTGAATTTTATTAGTGCAAGTCGTTTATTCAATTATAATCTGGGTTATATTTAATTTTCATATGTTTTATGCTTAATGCTTTCTTACACTAGGGAGGTGATATACCTAACTAGTGGTTAAACTTAGGTTAAAGTCGAAGATTGGTATCTAGCTTTAATCAGAATCGTTACGTATGAATTTTATCCTGGTATATTTCATTTACCAAGGATCCTTAAGGTATGTGGTTAGGTTCTAAGAATCGTGTATGGTAGCCTTGCTTCATGGACATTTTCTAAAACCTCTATAAATATATATTCATATTAATACAACATCAAGCAACTATCATATTCAAGAAATCAAAGATCAAATATCACTTTATCACAAAAACTTTCAAACTTCAATTTTTTTGAAACCATGATTATATTTTCATATCCAAAAGGGTTTCTAAAAATTAAGATATATTCATTTGAAAGTGATATTGATATGATATATCCATACAATTACTTCTTCATTACTTCTTTGTAAAATTCTTATCATTGTTTAGTGAGAATTCATTCCTAGGGTTTGGTGAAGATTCTTGTTGTAAAGATAGTGGGGTGCTATCTTGGTTTGTATAGAAATATTGTTAGTGGGCTTTGGGGTAAGATTTCTTCTAACGAAGATTCTATCATAGTGAATTCGTTCACAGGGTGTGGAGGGAGTGGATATACTATTAGGTTACAAGGGGAACCGCTATAAATTGTTATGTCCATTTTCTCTTCCCTTCACTCTTTGCTTTTTTTTGCATTTCCTTCATACCTTCATCATAACTTTCGAGAAAAAGAATAACAACCCTAATCTTTCTAAAATAAGCAAAAACGTCACACAACCTAATTAACACCCCAACCCCCATCCACCCCCCCCCACCCCTCCCGTTTGATCTGGGAACTTACATAATCGGCAAAAAAAATTATAAACACTCACTTCATACACTATATTTGACAAATCCAATCAATCAAACAAGGTTATTTCACATTTTTATCTTTCCGCCTTCATCTTTATTTTTTATGCATTTCGTAGTTTAGCTTAAATAATCCAAAAATAGTCATACTTAACGTTCTACTGGAGAAGTTATGGAACCCACATATGAGAGACAAGTCGCTTCAAGCAAAGGGGATTACACTTGATGGCATTTGGCCGAACCTCGGCAAAATTCTTGCTCTGTTACTAATAAAAAATAATTAAGCATTAACATGTATGTATGTGATTTGATTCGGTTTGGTTCAATGTTGAAAAATCAATCCAAATCAGATCCGAGCAGTTTTTAAACATTGACATCCAAACAAATTATAAAAGATATTTGGTTGTGTTTTTTTCCATTCTTTCCAAGTGATTTACGGTTTTAATTTGAATCAGTTTGCAAGAGTGGTTCTTAGAGTTTTGTGAGACATTGAATTACACAACAATGATATTTAATTTTTCGTAACTAAATGGATTTAGAACGTCAAGTGTATTTAGACAAGAAAAATATTTAACTATTTAGATTCATTTGCGTATATTTTTTTGTGCAGAGATTCTTTGACTAAATTTGTTGTTTTGTCGTTGACTAAGTTATCATTTGACTTTTTTTTAGTCTTAATTTACGATGCATTGATGTCATTGTTCACACATGGCTCTAATACTTACGTCACATCCTCTCATCTCTCTAGGATCAACCGATAATACAATGCAGGTGGCATTTGAAGGTGAGAAAAACACAAGAAAGGGGGGTTTAATTGTGTTTATTTTTTCTTCGTTTTCTCCTACTGAAGTCACTGATCAGAAGCAGATAGAGTTCAGCTTCTGAAGTGATAATCAGAATCTAAATGCAGCGGATAACTGCATCGGGGAGTAACTGGCGGTAGTTAACTGCCGAGGGGGTATTTTCGTAAAGTACTGGTGTTTTTCAGCCAACCTTAAAGTGTGAACAACAGTTTTCTACATACGGATCGGTCCGGATGAGAGATTTTGATCCACGTAAACCCATTCCCGACTGAAGATAATGTTATTGGGTTAATAACAATATTCACCCACCCACTCTGAGTAAGCCCAACCCAAACTCACCTCAACTCATACATAGTATAAAAGCAAAAATTTCTCATATGTTGAGACTTGGAAACCCTAGAAGTAACTTTCAACTGTCGCCTTCCTCTTCCCTCTAACATAAGAACTCTATCTCACTCTCTTCTTTTGATTTTAACCTTGAATCTTGCTTGTTTGTTACTATTGTTGTCCAAAATATATGAAATACTAATAATTAGTAATTCTTTACAATTTGTTCTATTTGTAGCAAAGTAATAGTGGAGTGGAGCATTAGACGAGGTTCAGCAAAGTATGGAGCAAATTAGTAGTTTAATACATTTGATTGTTTTAGTTGCATACTTGGTGTGCTTATTAAGACAATCCTCATGAATATGGGGGAAAATATGTGTTGAAACTTAAGATTAAATATGATATGTTAGAATGTTTTGCACAGTAAATCATCATATTGCAGGATTCTCCTTTTAAGAAATGTTGATTAATGTATATCAGGTTTAATTTATTAGTTTAAGCAGTTTAGAGTGAGAAATCTTGAAAATTGAAGGAAAAAAATCATTTAAGAAATTGCCTGGGTTTTTAATTTATAAGATTTGAAGTTTACAGGACCTAGAAAAAAACGCTCAACTTTAAATGGCCTAAGAAAAAAAACTTTTTTTGTAAGTGTATGGGGTAATATGCCAAATGTTTATGTGGCCCATTATGATCCAAACCTCTTGAAACGGTCTGACCCAACCGCTTAAACCGTGACCTGAAACTTGTTTGGCCCGAATTGTTGTTCAATCGAAATTGGGCCTATATATGTAATCCGTAGATTGATATGGATTGGGTTTTTGGACCCGAATCCGACCGTCCAGCCCCAGTATAGATGTTGGCATGCAAAACACCGGTTGATTATGGTCCATAATGTATATGAATTGGATACTTTAACCTATTATGCCTACTAGAGATTTGGACCGTCAACAAATACCAACTCCATTCGTATTTTATTATAAATTTTTTTGTCATCTTTATATATAGGGTTAAATATGTTTTTGGTTCCTATAAATATGTCAAATTTTCATTTTAGTACCTCTAAAAAATTTCTTCAACTTTTAGTCCTCCAAAAATTTTTCATCTTCATTTTTGATCCCTCCTTTAAATAAAATTTTAGTACCATTCATATTTTTGAATAAAATTTTGCAAAAATATATATAATATTATAAGAATCTCTCCAAAAAAAATTAGATTTTTTTTTAACAAAACATGAATTAAATATGAATTTTTATATTTTTTGAGGTTAAGAATTCATATTTGATTTATGTTTTTTTAAAAAATCTAATTTTTTTTTGAGTGATATTTACAATATTCTACACATTTATGCAGAATTTGATTAAAAAATACAAAAATTTACTTAAAAATAGGGACCAAAATTAGTGATTGAGAATTTTATAGGGGCTAATAGTTGAAGAAATTTTTTAGAGGGAATAAAACAAAAAGGTGACATATTTATAGAGACCAAAAACATATTTATTAGTTCATTTTGTATGGCGTTTGTCTTGACACAATAAAAGTAGCTTGGAATAAGGAAACTTGAAAGACTCTCTTGTTTTTCAATAAAGAGATTCTTGGTAGTATATGAAGAAGTAAAAGGGAATATGAAGCTAGGATATAAGGAATTCAATTCATTAGAACATACATCTTTCGGTCACTATTATATGTAAAAATCAAAGTTTTATATTCATTCAATTAATAATGTATGTGATCTTTCTTCAAAAAATAATGTATGTGATCTTTATTATATAATACATACATCATTTAATGAATGAATATAAAATATTCATTTTTGCTTATAATAGTGACCGAATGATGCATCACTTCAGTTCTTATCCTAAATAGTTGGATGTCCAAGGTACAATTTCTGACAATAAAAGAAAACTAATAACAATTAACATAATAATATTTGTCATTAAAAAAATATTTATTATCCTTCAAAATAAATTACTTGAAAGCATAAAGAGGTACGATTCCAAGAAGAAACCCTCTCGTGCTAGAGGTCTAGGGGAGAAATGGGTTATATCGAGTAATTGAACCACATCCTTCTTTCACATGCAAGTTGTTATCCACCGTAAGAGAAACAAATGTCATTGCATCACACTAGTAATTGGTGCACATACAGCGATACTTTGCGTTCCGATGTTTTGAAATACTCCATCGGTGTTAAAATATCATTCGTATAAGATCTGTGTACGATTTTGAAAAAAATGATTAATTATGTTGATTTTAATGGTAAAATTAATATTATTTACTAAAGTATCTTTATTAATTGTGGTTAATGGAGTATTAGTTAAGTTGGATGAAATTCAATAAATAAAGGTATAATAGTGAAAAAAATAAAAAATATTGCATTGGTATTCTAAAGTGACAATTATTTAAAAACAACGAAAAATTTTAAAGAGAGGAGCTCTAGTACTCAATTAGCAAAACCATTATAAACTCACACACACAAATGGAGGTACCGGGGTTCGAACACCGGTCATAGCATCCGACCTAACAATTTCAGCATTTTTCAGTTGAGTTAGAACTTCTGGATCTTATTATTTTTAATTGTCACTTTAGAATACCAATGCAATATTTTTTATTTTAAAATTTAAAATTTGCATAGTAACCAAGCCAAAAATGAACCTTTTAATTTTTTCATTATAATTTTTTTTGGGTATAATAATAATCTTTTAAAGATGGTTAAAACTTAAAATTCACATGATTGGTTATAACATTGATCGGCTAGTAGTTTCAACTTTCACTTAAGAAACTTTATCTACTACGGTCTGATAAGTGTCAGCTTGGCTAATAGTTTCATGGACAATGGTATGCAAGGTCGGGGTCGAAATTTAAATTCACTGCTTCTCCACACTTAGTGTGTGTGAATGTCACTCGGTTATTTAATAAAACAAAAAACTTAATCCACTATTAACATGATTAATATTTACAAAAACCATTTTCAATTTTTTTTTTTAAGAAACCCACACATTTAACAGCACGGATTGAATCTTTAATTTTAGAATCAGCGAGTAAGCACTATTTCAAACTAAATAATCGGCGTTGTTTTCAAAATGAATCAAGAAGTCAAATAACCTAAGATCAATCTGTAGAAAAATAGTAGTGCAGGCTACACACGTTACACCTACGGCCCACAAATAGAATAATAAAAAATTAATTAAAAGATAAAAGTGGGTTAAGAGAAAAAGATTAACGAGAGCAGGTTCCCAAATAATTTCACTCTTTTGTGTATCAATTTCTCTGACCATGTTTTGGTTAATTGGCTTTGTTTCATTGTTTGACTATGTATATTAATTATCCTAATGTATTGTTTGATAATAATCAGAGCAGGTTTGCTGCAAAGTGCAAACAAAAACAGTTTTTCCATTTCAAGCTTTAGTCAACATCATATATCAAGCATGGCCTGAGTAACCTCTTCTCATGAGTGTGCATGTGTACGACCCAATCCAAAGTTGTGAAATAAAACCAATTTTTTTTTAATTTTTTTGTTAGGCCTAACAGCAGTGGCTGACAAGTTAATAATGTCCTTTTTTTCACTCATATTTATTATTTGTAAATTTTGTACTATGCTAGTGCCTAGCGGTGCTGTCAACCATGTTGTATTATTGTTTTTATTTAACCATAAATAAGAAGGTAAATTATGAGCTGGATTCTTATTTATTATTTTGCCAGTCAAATTAAATTTACAGAGGAAAAGAAAAATAAAGTGGACAAAATTGAGGTGTAACACATAATTAGTAACCATTCGTCATCAAAGTCAATAAGGTTTAGAATGTAATACAATATTTCAGTGCTATATTGTGGAGCATTTGGAAACATAGGAGCAGTTATCAAAGCCAATAAGGTTTAGAATGTAACACAATATTTCATTGCTACAATGTGGAGCATTTGGAAACATAGGAGCAATAAGGTTTAGAATGATACCACAAAAACCTGTAAAATTGTCTGCAATAGAACCTCATCCTTGTTAACCAGGTGGATTAACGCCCAAGTTAAGAGGACAATTCATGCCATTCAGGTTGATAGTATTGTTGCAGGGTGGTGTAGATTGTCCCCTAAAAGATTCAAGGGTAATGTCAATGTTTCCTTCTCTAATTTCCTTGATAGAGTAGGCGTTGGCGTTTGCATTAGAGATGATCAAGGAGTGTTTGTGTTGGCTCGAACAAGGTGGTTTTCTCCTATGCTTGATGTGGACATTGGTGAGGCACTTGGCCTCTTAAACGTTTGGAATGGGTGAATTATCAACAATTGTAGACGGCTTGGTACATATTTTACAAACATTGATGTTACGTTCATTAAGAGACGAATAATTGAATATGCTTATATTTAGCTAAGGCAACTCTATCTACAACTAATTTCCATATTTTTACTAATATACAAATATTAGTAATTCAAAAATGCCAAAAAATTAATGTAATATTTTTTTAAAAATAACAACTAATGTAGCCTTAAAATTTCAAAAATGACGTCCACGTCAACGTAATTCAATTGGTAAAGACACTGCGTAATATTTGCAGAGGTCGGATTTGACCCTCAGACACTCATTCATTTATCTTAAAAGTTGAATTTTTAACCACTAGACTACTTAAAAAAAACAAAATTTCTTAAAAAATAGGGTTAATAGTGTTTTACCCCTTGTAATATAGGTCATTTCCGGTTTTATCCCCTGTAAAATATTTTTTTTGGATTTCGTCCTTGTAATTTGAAGATTTTTGGTTTTTGACCTTCATGAATGTTGACGGTACAAAATCCAAGATATGGTAGGGGGTAAACCGAAATTTGCTCAAATTAATAAGGGGTAAATCAAAATTTGCTAAAATTACAAGGGGGGTAAACCTAAATTTGCTCAAATTACAGGGGGGTGAAATTTTCCATGAAGGTCCAAAACCAAAAAAAATTCAAATTATAAAGATGAAATTCAAAAAAAATATTTTACATGGGGAAAACCAGAAATGACCTATATTACCGGGGATAAAACACTATTAACCAAAAAATAATACATTAAGAGAATGAGATGGAGTATATTTATTTTGGTGTAATAGTCATTTTGGTTCCTGAATGTATAACAAATAGATATAATAGTCTCTCAATGTATCGAAATTTCAAAATAATTCTTGATTGTGTACTATGTTAGTCAAAATAATCTCTTACTTTAAAATGTTTCATTAATATCGTCATATCAATCTTTATAAATATTTACTTTTATATATGAAAAGAGTTATTCAAAAAAATATATGAAAAGAGTTAATGTCTCTATTAATGGACTATTTTAACATCAAACTATTTTGTCTAACAAAATGTGAATTATTTTGGAATTTTGATAGATTATTGCGGATATTACACATGCAATGCAATGACCAAAATAACTATTGCTTGCTTCACTTATTTTTTCTAAAAAAGGACAGCAAGGCAAGGCTCCATTCAACTTGAACTTGGTAAGTTGGTAAGGAAGTTTTGTCATTTGAAGACTGGTTGTTGTGGGGCCCAGACAGACACTCCCTCTCCCTTCCTCCCAAGTCCCACACTGTCACCCTCAACAAATCTTAACAAGTTCTTACCTTTTCATCTACCAACTTTTTTTTATTTATCTTTTCTTTCAATATATATATTTTGTTAGTGGTACTTGTTTGTTATTAGTTGTTATTTTCGAAACAAGCTTATCAACATTTTTAATTGGTTCTGTAAGAAGCAACATTGTTACTACGTACTAGGTGTTTGTTTGTTTTATTTTGTGAGTGAAACCAAACAACCTTATTACTAATATCAATCACTCAAACATTTTATGTTTTGTTGTGTCAACACAACATTATCATGGTGTTTGTGATTACTACATGTTTAAATGTCTATTTCCTTGGTGTTTACTGTTTCTTAAAGAAGCTTAGTTTTTTTTTTTTTTCACAGGTTTTTTTGTGGTGAGGCTACTGTTGAAAAATGGCTTTTAAGGGTTCTGATAAATCAAAGTTCTATGGTGTTTGTGGTGGTTCTGATAAGCAGCACACATCATCGTCAGAGAAAATTACTTGGCCCTCAGAAGCGAGGAATCCAGTTTCTTATGATGACGATGATGTCCCTTTGTCACAAAGGTTATCCCGGATGTCGAATTCTGGAACATGGAGTACTGACCGTGATGTTAGTCTTAAGAAGAGGCATAATACTCCTCTAATGTCATTGCCAGTTAAGAGGCCATTATTTGACAACATAAGTTCCTTGAACACTTCTGTTAAGAAATCAAAAGTGTCACCATATGATAATCAACATAAAGATAAAGACGATACTCCTTTGTCGAGGAGACTTGCAATGCCGGTTAGTAAATCTGCTGATAAATCTTTTTCTTCGCTGAAGAAAGAATTTGCATTGGTAGAAAAATCATTTCGCGAATGCAAAAAGAAAAGACATGAAGAGGAGGAGAGATTGCAGTCCATAAAGAGAGATATCAAAGAGTGCTCCAAGGAGCTTGGAAATATGAAAAAGGAAACTAGTTGTGTTAAAAGAACTAACGAATCCCACAAGAAAATGCAGGAAAAAATTGAAGAATGCGTTAAGGATTTTGCAGCAAAGCAAGCACAGCTCTGTTTGATGGATGACTTGATTAGAGAGCGCAAGCAAGAACTCAAGACAAAACAAACAGAACTTCGTCCAGTCATGGATAACAATGATAAGGTCTGTGAAGGGAAGGAACGGGAACTCAAGGCTCTTTCCCAAAAAATTGCGCAATGTACTGTGGAACTTAAGGCCAAAGAGAAAGAGCGTGATGCGATGAAAAAACTAATTGACGAACAAGCTGAAAGATTAGAGTCGGAAAGGAAAAAGTTAGTTAGGATAATGCAATTAAGTATGAATGATCCACGTGCTCAAGTGAAGGACTTTGATTCAATGAAGAAGCAATTTGAAGCCCAGGTTAAGGAGCTTGAGTTAAAAGAGAAAAGATACATAGAACGAGCGGTGGAGTTTGAGTCAAAGGAGAAGCTCTTTGAAGGTCGTGTAAAGAAGCTCAAGTCAAAAAAGAAGCAACTCAAAAGCCAAGTGAAGGAGTTCGAACCAAAGTTGGAGAAATTTCATGGCCAAATGAAAGAGCTTGAATATGAAAAGAAGCATTTTGATAGCTGGGTGAAGGAATTGGAATCAAATGAAAGGCAACTTGAAGGACGAGCGAGACAGCTAGTGTTAAAAGAGGAGCAATTCAAAGGCCGAGTGAAAGAGTTTGATTCAAAAGAAGAGCAATTCAAAGACCAAGTGAAGGACCTTAAGTCAAAACAAAACCAACTTGATGTCCAGGTGAAGGAGCTGGAATCAGAAAAGAAGCAATTCAAGGGACAATTGAAGGAGTTCCAGACAAAAGAAAAGCTGCTTGAAGACCAAGTGAAGGAGATTCAATCAATAAAGAAGGAATTTGAAGACCGAGTAAAGGAATTTGAATCCAAAGAGGAGGAATTCAAAGCTCAAATGCAGAATCTCAAGGGTTTTGTAAGCCAAATGGAGGATTTCAAATCGGAAGAGAAACAATTTGAACGAGGGAAAAAGCAGCCAGAGTCAAAAGACAAGGAGTTCAAAGTACACGTGAAGGAGCTCAAGCCAAAAGAGAAGCAGTTTGACGGACGCATGAAGGGTTTTGAGTCAATGCCAAGTAAATTTGATGGAAAACTGAAGCGGCCTGAGTTAAGAGAGAAACAATATGATGCTTTAATAGAACCAGAATTGGGTAAATGTTCTTTTTCATTGCAACCGTTTCTTTCATTGTTTTTGATATTTTTAATTACCTGATCTCTCTAACTTTTTAAAGACATCTTTAATCATTTTAACATTGAATGTCTTAGTCAAGTTGAAAATCTGCACTAGTTTTCATATCTCACATTGTTGTTACTAATTTGGATTATATTTTTTGCATTCTTGAACATATTTGGAAGCTTTTAAACACGATATCTTCCTCCTTTAGTGGTTTATTTATAATATTATGTCAATGTAAAGTGACGGTCATTGCACTGACGCAATTTTAATTTTAAGTATATTGCAACTATTGTTAAGCTTACGAGTTTCAGTACTGGTTCAAATTTCAATATCCTTACAGACTCTGAGGAAGAGGTTTTTCACTCTTTCATTTTATATAATATTTTATGAAGTTTATATTGTCAACTTGATTTACCGATTATTCAATAAAATAATGAGAAAGCTAAAATTTGTGCAACTAATTTTGCAGTTACATCATACACAGGTAATCAATTAAGTCGCGTCATTGATGAAAGAAGTGTGATGTTGCTCTCATGTGAGCAAACTGACGAGCTTGAGTTGTTTGATGATGACATTCTTGGTAATCTGCAAGGAACTTCAGATCCATCAAAAGTTGTTTTGGATATAATACAGAACCCCATTATTAAAAAGTGTAAGATAGGAGACGATGTTGTAATTATTGATGATAGCCACATTCTTCTGCTCGAAGAACTGAGGAAAATCTCACCAGATATTAGACCTCATGTACAAGAAGAAGCAATGGAGCTAGCACTTGATTTAAAAGCTAACATAAGTCAAAACACAGAAAATTCAACGGCGGTTATTGGCTTTCTACTCCTTCAGTCAATTTATGGACTGGTTCCATCTTTCGATGAGGAAGAGGTTTTAAAGCTATTTGGACTTGTTTCTCAGCACAACATCGCGGTGGAGCTGTTTGGGGCCATGGGTTTTGCAGATAAAATATCTGGCAAGATATCTATAATTTGCCTTGTTTTTCTTTCATATGGTGTTATGGATCACCACATTTATACACATGAAAATAATTAGTCAAATACTTTTACATTATGAGGAAAAACTATGCATGATATATAAGATACAAATATATTAAGATATTAGTTGTAGATAGGAAGTTGGGCTGATATGTTGGCTTCATACACTTGATGCAGAAGTTTCATTTAGTTTTCCCAACAGTTCTCTCTCATCTGTTAAGAGAAAATTGACATGTTGGTTAATTCTTGGAAAATGAAATAGACAAATTTTGAACTATTTATTCCAATATACTTCGTTTTTTGTTTCCTAGACCTTATTTTATAGCTGTTTTGGTCAGTTTAATGAAGTGGAATTTTCTTACACCTTGCAGGTTTTGTTAAGGATCTTATCAAACAACGGCAATATGATGAAGCTGTCAGATTCAGCCGTGTATATAACTTCAGCGACAATAATCAACTAGTTGATCTCTTTGAAGAACATGTGCAGAATCTAAAACTAATTTCTGAGAGCATTTGCAAGGAAACCAACTCCATTGAAATTAAGGTTTTTTTTTCTTATTCAGTTTCTATTCTATGAAAGATTCCATCTTCATATCCCTTCATGAATCATGATAGTTATAAATAATTTGAATATGAACTCAGGACAAGGCCAGAGATCAAGAAGTTGCTAGTCTCAAAGCTGTTCTACAGTGCATTATAGATAACAACCTGGAATTCAAGGATCTACTTAACAAGATTGACAATCGTATTCTTGAGCCACATAGAGGCAAATAGTGTTTTTACTGGAACCATTGAGTATCATCCTCCTAATAGGCAATAACCTAATGTACAGATGCATGGTAGAGAAAACCTGCTAACATGTTCCCTTGTAAACGAGTTAACAGATTTGTCACAGAACTGGTCAGTTTTCATAAAGTGAAATTTTGTTGCAGCTTGTAGATTTTGTTCAAAATCTTATCAGAAAGTAGATTCCTTTGTGCATATAATAACACGGTTGAAGACAAATAGTATTGGTATTGGAAGCATCCATGTATCAACAGGACCTCCTCGCTAACTTTCTATTTTCAACTTTAAAATAAAATGACAAAATGGTGCCATTTTAGATCCCACAAAAAAAAAAAAGGCAACCATTGGACCTCCCAGGTTTCATTACATTATCAATCCAGTAGCCAGACCGGACCAGTTCTTGGTTCGACCGTGTTTGGTTTTTAAAACACTACTATTATCACTATTTATCCCCCAAAAAAGAATGACATCAAATTTCATATGCGTAACAGTGCTAACGCTACACAAAAGTACACATGACTACAGGTTCTTTATTGTTAAAATAGACATGTTCAAACTTATCAAACAAAATCAAGAAATAGACAGTTCAACTAGGAAGCAACATAAATAGTTACACAAAACAATGAAATGCAAGGTATCTTTGAATATGGTTGCTCTTCTATTGCATTCACCATTTTTAATTTGATCTCTTTCATCATTTCCAGTGTCATTGAACATTTGGTTTTTCTTTCAAGCATTCCCATGATCAGTAACCAGCTGCTCTCAGTCTCAGCTTCAATTTGATCCCTTCTTCCTTTGAAAGAACAATCTACATAGGTAGAACTGATTTCTTTTTCCCTCAACATTCTCTTGAGGCCTGACTAGCTGCTCTCCATGTTCATTATCCGAAACAAGATCTGATGCATACTTAGGAGTTGCATCAGTCTTGTGTGAGCTGGATGCTGAGTTCACAACTCTACTTTTTTGTTTCTTAGCTGCAGAGAGCATAATGAAATTATTCCGGTTACAAATTTTAAGAACTATAAGAGGCATGTGTATTAAAATCAGCATCCTCATTTGTAAAATAAAAGAATTCATAGAAGTTAATATACATACACATGTATGCAACAAAATGGAGCAACAATTCTTGTTTCATAAGTGTGTGAAATAATATGTTCTAGTATGATATTTATATCAATCAATCAGAGAGAATATAATTAATTTGGGTTGAGAAAATTTATTAGAAATAGAAACTAAGATATTAAAAGTTATGGTCAAGTTTCAGGCACAATATGTTGAAGTTGAACATGTGCAAAATCTGTATTGCTATTGAGTAATAATGTCCGTTCAAGCCTTGGATCAGAGCCTAAAAAGGAGAATAATAACTCAAATTTAGTGAGGACACAACAAATAAAGCAATGCAGAAGCTAGACTTTTGAATAGAATTTCAAGACAATCACTTGGATAGATGGCTTGTTTAGATGGCCCAGGTTTGAGGTTGTCTGTCGGAAAACATAAATCACCACCTTGCCTTTAACACATTGAATAGGATCCACCACTCTTAAAATTAAGAATCTTTGGATATTTCTTTAATTGTACAACTTCCTAGATTGATTGTTATTACTCCTAGAGTACACAACTTCCTAGGCTAGCATTAACTTATTAACCATTCAATGCATTTATTGTAAGACCATTATAAATACAAGGCATGTGAACTCATTATGGACACACAGAATTTACACATGGTTTACATATTTTACAAGCACAACTGCCACTGCCGTTGAAGCCTCAAAAACTGTAATAGTAATAGCAGCATACATATCATGTGCAACTTTCTAAAACTATGATCAGTATCATGTGCGACAAAATGTTCCTTAGATGGCTTGATGTTAAGGAACTGAGTGGATTTTTGAGGTTTTAGTAGGAGGACTCATATAATAATCTTCGTAACCAGTTTAAAAGCAACTAAATTTGCCAAAATTTAACCTACTTCAGAAATATCATCATGGAGTCAATAGTAAAAGAGTACCAATAACTAGCAAGAATAAATCCCAAAGCTAGGACATGAAGTTTCTACCAAGGGATCTCAAAACATCAAAAACTAACATCACAATATCACAGCTAGTAGAACTTCAAACTATTAATCATTGAAATTGGCAACAAGTAAGATTACCAATAACAGCACATAACCCCCAAAATTTTCTTCCATTCAGTCCAACACGGGCTTCTGTAGAACCATCAACATCAGCGTACTCCAAAAATACCTGCAATAGGTGTAAAATAGATTCTCATAGCCACAGTTCATTCGAATATAATTGTTGCACCAAACCAAAGCATGTTCATAAGCAACTTCCTACAACTTAATTTTCCTTTTCCGTAAGTAATTTATGAAAAATACCCATTATTTTTTTAGAAATAAATAATGCAGCATTGGCAATCAGATAAACAGATATCAATTTCTATATAACAAAAACAACATCAAAAGCTTTGTTTGCTAGGTGAGATTGACTGCATGAATCGTGCCATTATTTCCAGAAGGAGAAACACAGACAAACAAAAGATTATGACCGTAGACAAAAGAGAATAGAGTTTCCAAAAGAATAGGTCAAAAGAACAAACCTTTCCAACTCCAAGGGCACAGTTCATCATCGGGCCGTGGGTGAGGGATCACCTCATTCACCAAATTAAATACAGATTGTATAACAAAAAACAGTTATATATGCACATGTTTTCAAAAGCATTCAATGAAACAAGTATGCATAAACATAAAGAGTGGAACTCTAAAATAGAAGTTAATTAATTCAAGTACAATTGAAATTGCTCATTAACATGAAAGCAAACCTAGGTAATTTGACATAGCTGGTTAACTTTGAGTTTGTTCCATCAACTAACAAACCTAGCCATAAGTACAAACAAACTTGAAAGTTAACCTTCACAAAACATAGCAGAATGCACAGAGTGCTCTAACAAACAGCCTAAGCCCTAAACCCAACAGCAAAACTAAACTAGGCTGGTGCTTCTGCTCTTGCTGTTGCGGCCGTAGAGAGGATATAGTAGAGCTGAATGAAGAATAGGCATAAGCCACAGAAAGCTGCAAGATAGCCAATTTGCATTTGGATGCGGAATTTGCGGCTGTTAATCTGAACACAAAAATAATACGAAAAAAGTTCGATTCACAACATCTAGGACAGTGGCGAGCAGGTTAGCTGATGCTGATGTTACCCAGATCATATGAATGCATACAGTCGTCAACTTGTCTAAGTAAGGCATGTAAACCCTAAAATCAAGAAGAAGCAAAATGACAACATCAATAATCGATAAATTATACTGAAATTAACAAAAGTAAAAAGTTAATGGCAAAAAAACAAACTCTTTAGGTGATGGAGCAGCAGAAACCACTTCAAAAGATGACGGAGCAGACGACATAGCGAAGATGAAGATGATAAAGAGCAAACAGTCCCTTTAGTCCCTAATTCAAAAAAAGAAATCAAATCAGTCCCTGAATGTGAGTATTGTATGAGTACCTTGACGAAAACAAGTATCCTCTAATAAATAATAACCTCATCAGTTTGAAAGTAAAAATCAAACCCTATTCAGTTTCTTACAGTGAAAAATTCAATTCAATGACCTAAAACTGAAAAAAATTCCTAGTTCAACCACTTCAACAATCCTAATTCCAATTCCATAACCGATAATTACATTACAAATTTGAATCAAACAAGAAAAAGAAATATTCATATCACAGACGGATTCAACTCAATTGAACTCCATTTCACTCAAAATCATAAAAATGTGAATCAAAGAATCAGTGTCGACGGATATAGAACAATGCTTGAAGTGAAAATGCAAGAAAGAAGAAAAGCGAAAATAGAATGATCGGAGAAGTGAATTCACTGTGGTGCGGTAGTAGATCAAAGCATTTGAGTCGGAATCTGAGTTCGCGTCAAATTGTCCAAATCATTTGTACCACAAGTGTGAGTCTCTGTGCATTGTGCAAGTTGTTTCATTTCCAACATATCATATTCATTGGTATGCCATCTAATGACTCAGAATACTAAACCTGTATAGATGTGTTGAAATTTGGGGCCTAACTCATCCTCACAAAACTGGCTTGTAAGGTGAGAAGTGCCTCCTCTTTTTAAACTCTTATCAAAAGTCATATCTAACCAATGTGGGACTAAATCCACCCCCTCAAAGCCAACACGAGGCAACAAGGGGCAGATCGCAATAAAGGCGGGATTACCAACACACTCCCTCACGCTCAGGGC